>Ga0265297_10000113_pt1 | contig 279320 bp, 320 predicted proteins | sample Munlanlwell13791_FD_192502 | JGI IMG/M metagenome (GOLD analysis project Ga0265297, IMG submission 192502) | Leachate microbial communities from a municipal landfill in Southern Ontario, Canada - Leachate well 137-91 | ecosystem: Engineered > Solid waste > Landfill > Unclassified | place...
GCGCTCCGACAGCCAACCTTTGTTCTTCTGGAAACGCAAGCTCTGTTTCAGGCAATGGTCCCTGGGACTGGACTTGTTACGGAAAGAACGGAGGGTCTAATGCCTATTGTTCCGCTTACAAGACGCAACAGACGAATAATAATCCGACAGTTAATGCCGGTCCGAACAAAGAGATAGAGGCGGGGCAGTCAATGTATATTTATGCCACGGCTTCTGACCCGGATGGAGACTATCTGACCTATTCCTGGTCCTGCACCGGAGGCAGTCTGTCATCCTACGCTTCGCTTAATCCGATATTCTATGCTCCGAGCTCTTCCTACTACACCAGCTACACCTGCACTTTGACCGTTAATGACGGTCGGGGCGGCAGCGCTTCTGATTCCGTGAACATCACTGTTAGAGGTTCTGGCACTTACAACAATCAGCCATATGTTGATGCTGGCTACAATCGTGATGTTCAGGCTGGCCAGAGTATCTATTTGAATGCCACGGCTTCTGACCCGGATGGAGACTATCTGACCTATTCCTGGTCCTGCACCGGAGGCAGTCTGTCATCCTACGCTTCGCTTAATCCGATATTCTATGCTCCGAGCTCTTCCTACTACACCAGCTACACCTGCACTTTGACCGTTAATGACGGTCGGGGCGGCAGCGCTTCTGATTCCGTGAACATCAGAATAGGAACAGGATATTACGGCCAAAATCCCAGCGTTAGCACTAATTTGGCCAGCAACACAACAAATGTTTCAGCAAGACTGAACGGTTACCTGGCGGAAGACGGCGGAGAAAATACGAGCGTGAGATTTAATTGGGGAAGGGGCAGTTATCTAAACTATTACACTCCTTGGATTGACTATAAAAGAAGCGGAAGTTATTTTTATTCCGATATTTATGATTTGGAAAAGGGCAAAACTTATCAGTTTAGGGCCGAAGCCAGAAATGGCCGGGGAACCGTTTACGGCTCTACTTTAAAATTTATCACCAAGCCCGATGCACCTCTTAATTTTGATGCCCGATTGTTGAATGATTATCAGGTTCAATTGTCTTGGAATAATGCTTTGGGTTCTTGTAATACAAGCATAACCAGGAAAACAAGCGGTTATCCGTCATCGGTTAGCGACGGAACTCTTGTTTATTATGGTAATGACACCAGTTTTATTGATGCTGATGTTTTTCCTGGCAACACCTATTACTATCGTGCCTGGTCAATAGCCTGTGACCAGGGATTATACTCGGTTTCTGATAGCTTGTATGCCAAAGATTACGTTGTTATAGCGAAAACAGTGACGCCGACCGTTATTGTTCGGCAGCCGACCGTTATTGTTCAAAAGACAATCAATCTCATGGTTGATGTGGTGGGCAGGAATTTGACTCAAAACGAATCTGCTTGTCCGACCGAAGCTTCTTGGAAGGATTCTATTACAGCCCAGCCAGGTGAAGAAATCGAGGTGAAGATTACTGTTTCCGCCCTGAACGGCAATGCCGAAAACGTGATTTTAACCAATGTTTTGCCGGTGAAAATTGACGAAGTCTATGATCTGAAGATAGAGGAACAGACCATTTACGGAGACGCCAACGGCAGCTTCATTTTGGGAAGCATTCTTCAGGGAAAATCAAAAACCGTGATTTTCAAAGCACGGCTGAACAAAGAGGATAGTTTTGCTTACGGAGCCACTGATTTGGCGAACAGCGTTGAGGTTAACGGCAAAAACATTGAAACTGCGAGAGATGCCTTGAATATCAGGGTTTCCAAGGGAATAGGAGAAGAAGCCATGGGCGGACTGTCGGGCTTTGTTGGCAGAAATTGGAAGGTTTTCTATCTTTTTTTGGGGCTTTTCCTGGGCTTGGTTTTCTTCCTTTTGGCTTACTTCTTTTTTCAAGAACAAGAGAAAAGGAAAACAGCCAAAAAAGAAGATATAGTTTTAGAGAAAAGCAAATACTTCCACCTTCAATAAAACAAGACCCCCGTTAAGGGGGTTTTGCAATTAAGAAAGATTTTTCACTCTGATTGCTTTTTTGATAAATTCGCCGTATTTATCAAGGTTGACTTTTGTTTTGAGTTTATACTCATCAATCTCTTTACCCAAAGATATCTTATTGTCGGATTTGTATTTTCTGATTTCGTCAACGGCTTTTATGGCTTCTTTAAAATCAGGGTCGGGGTTTTTTTCTTTGAACGGCTGGGGCCAGGAAGAAAGGTGAATGCTTTCATTTCCCTTAAACAGTTGATATATTTCTTCGGTAACGAAAGGAAGGAGCGGAGCGAACATTTTAAGAATACTGAGAAATACCGCTTTCAGGGTGTATTGAGCGGCTTGTTTTGACTTTTCGTTTTCCGAGTTAAGCCTGTATTTGACGAATTCTATGTAATAGTCGGCGAACTTGGACATGAAGAGCGCTTCCGTTTCATTCCTGGCCTTGGCATACTCGTAATTTTCAAAATGCTCGGCGGCATTTTTAATCGTTTCGTCCGCTTCTCTCAATATCCACAAATCGGCCGGCTCCAATTCCGGCTTGCCCTTTATGTCTTTATCGTCCATTAAGATGAAGCGGGCCACATTCCACAGCTTGATGGTTGTTTGTTTTCCTTTCTTGATTTCTTTTTCGTTGAATCTCAGGTTCTGGCCCAGGGAAGCTCCGGTGGCCCAGTATCTTACGGCATCGGCTCCGTATTTTTCCAGCAGCTCGTCCGAAGAAACGTAATTGCCCAGTCTTTTGGAAATCTTTTTTCCTTTTTCATCCAAACCGTGGCCGGAAACCATGACGTTCTTGAAGGGGATATCCTTGAAGTGGTAATAGCTTTTGACGATTGAATAAAAGTCCCAGGTTCTGATTATCTCGTGGGCATTGGGCCTTAAGTCAACGGGGAAGAGCTCTTTTCTTTCCCCCAGCTCCCTTAAAAGAAAAGGGGTGCAGGAAGAAGTGGCCCAGGTGTCCATGACGTCGGTTTCCGGGACTATTTCCGAGCTTTGACATTTGGGACATCGGGGCGCCTTATCTTCAATCGGGTTGACCGGCAGGTCTTCGTCTTTGGGGTAGATTACCTCCCCGCATTTCTGACAGTACCAGAAAGGAAAAGGAACCCCGTAATACCTCTGCCGGGAAACGCACCAGTCCCACTTCAGGGAATTGACCCAGAGCTCGTAGTTTTTGAACATGTACGATGGGTGCCACTTTATCTTTTTTCCGTATTCGAGCCAGGTATCTTTCAGGCCGGCGATTTTGATGAACCACTGCTTGCTCTGGATGAATTCTATCGGGGTTTCGCATCTTTCGTGGACATTGATTGTCTGCCTGCTCGGTTCTTCTTTTATCAGGAAATTGTTTTCTTTCAGGTCGGCCAATATTTTTTCTCTGGCTTCTTCAATCTTCAGTCCTCGGTATTTTCCCCCCAGTTCGTTGAGCTTTCCGTCAGCGGTTAAAAGGTTTCTGGTTTCCAGCTTGTCTGTTCGCCACTTTTCCAAATCTTCTGCGTCTCCCCAGGTGCAGACCATCATCAGGCCAGTTCCTTTTTCCTTGTCCACCAAGTCGCTTGTTTTTATCGGCACCTCATAATCAAAGAGGGGAACAGTCGCTTTTTTCTTGTCCCAATCCTTGTATCTTTTGTCTTGGGGATTGTAGTAGAGGGCGACGCAGGCGGCAAGAAGCTCGGGCCTGGTCGTGGCAATAACCGCGGTTTCGTTTTTTGAGCTCAAGGGAAAAGCGATGTAATTCATTTTCGAGTCCCTTTCCCGGTCTTCCGTGTCTGACTGGGAAATGGCGGTTTGGCAATAAGGGCACCATAAAATGGGAAGTTCTTCCCTTGCCAGGACGCCTTTTTTGTACAAATCAATCAAGGACCATTGGGAAACTTTGGTCGGGAGAGGGGCAATGGTGCTGTAGGTTTTAGACCAGTCAACGGAAATTCCCAAATCGGTCCAGAGCTTTTTGTAGGTTTCGATTCCTTTTTCGGTTTCTTTCAGACAGAGCTTGATGAATTCCGATTTGGTGGTTTTGGACTTGTCGATTTTGTATTTCTTTTCCACGAATCTTTCCGTGGGCAGGCCGTTGTCGTCAAAGCCCATGGGATAAAACACCTGATACCCTCGCATTCTTTTGTAGCGGACGATGAATTCCGCCTGGGCGTAGGACATGACGTGGCCGGCATGGAGATGGTCGGCGGAAACGTAGGGCGGGGGAGTGTCAACGACGAAAAGAGGAGCCCCCTCTTTAAAGGAGAATTGGTACAATTTGTCTTGCTCCCACTTCTTTTTCCACTTGTTTTCTATTGTTTTGAAGTCGTATTCTTTGGGCAGTTCCGCCATATTTGTTGCTTTATTTCGTTTTTGATATTATAATGGAAAAAAGAAAAAATGTCTAACGCAAACAAATCATTCACCTTAATTGAAATTTTAGTGGTAATCGTGATAATCGGAATCATTTCCGCTTTCATTATCGTTTCCATAGCCGGGGTTTCCCAGAAAGCCATTATTGCCAAAGGCCAGGCGTTTTCCAGTTCTTTGAAGAATGCTTTGATGATGAATTTGGTTTCCGAATGGAAGTTTGACGAATCGTCGGGGATAACAGCTTATGATTTTTGGGGAACCAAAAATGGAACAAGAATGGACACAACGGGAGCTTGTGATGCAACCCACTGTCCCCAAATACAGACAACAGGATGCATCTCTAATAATTGTTTATTATTTGACGGAGTTAACGACTGGGTAAATATTGGAAGTTTTGATCAATATGAAAATGGCTTCAGTGTTTCTTTATGGTTTAAAAATATTTCTATAAGCTCAAGACAAGATTTGTTTTGGGCAGGTGGTGATAAGTTTATTTTAGCTGTTAATTCTTCTTATGTTTTTTCTCATTACGCCAGATCTGTTGATGGTAATACTGGTTATATAAATTCTAGTTTAAAATTTAATAATAACAATTGGTTTTTTGTGGTCTTAACATATTCTCCTGTTTTAGGTAAAACCTCTTTATATATTAATGGGATAAAAGATACTCAAGGGGGAAGTATTACGGGAGCATCTGTTTATACTAGTTATCTCAGGGTAGGAACACGATATAATTATGCCGGGAGTTGGTTTAATGGCTACATGGACGAACTTCGCGTATACGATCAAGCAGTCCCAACCTCCCAAGTCCAGGAAATTTATTATTCCGGCCTAAACAATTTATTAGTAAAAAATCAGATAAGCAGTAAAGATTACGGGCAGAGAACAGCACCTCTCGAATTTAAATAATAAATTTGGTTTTGAGAGAGGCTTACTTGCCTCTTTTTTTGGAATGGCATATAGTGGAAAGGTATGGAGTACGTGGGAAAACCATTGGCTTTAAGAATGAGGCCGGAAAAACTGGATGATTTTTTCGGCCAGGAAGAGCTTGTCAGCCAGGGCAAGCTTTTAAGGCAGGCCATAGAGAGCGACAGCGTGCCTTCCATGATTTTCTGGGGGCCTCCGGGAAGCGGCAAGACCACTCTGGCTCATATCATCGCCAGGCAGACCAAGTCCGAATTCATCAAGATGAGCGCGGTTACCAGCGGTCTCAAGGATTTGCGCGAAGTGATTGAGAAAGCGAAGATTAACGAACGTTTAAAAAGGAAAACGATTCTTTTTATCGACGAAATTCATCGCTGGAATAAATCCCAGCAGGATGCTCTACTTCCCCACATTGAAAACGGGCTGATAATCCTCATCGGAGCAACCACGGAAAATCCCAGCTTTGAAATCAGGAGCCCTCTCTTGTCCCGCTGCCGCGTTTTCGTTTTCGAGCGCTTAAAAGAAGAAGACATCGTCAAACTAATCAAGAAAGCGCTGAAAGACAAGGAAAAGGGACTGGGCAAGCTGAAGATTAAAATCAAGAGCCAGCCCCTTGCGCTTATGGCCCAGTTGAGCAACGGCGACGCCCGGGTAGCCTTGAATATTCTGGAATACGCGGTCTTGAGCAATACTTCCCGGGCCGAAGAAATCATCGTTGACGCGAAGCTGATAAAGGAGGCGGTGAATAAAATCAATCTACTTTACGACAAAGAAGGGGAGGAGCACTATAATCTGATTTCCGCTCTGCACAAGTCAATGCGGGGGTCTGACGCCGATGCCGCTCTTTACTGGCTGGCCCGGATGGTTGAAGGCGGGGAGGACCCTTTGTTTATTGCCAGAAGACTGGTCAGGTTCGCTTCCGAAGACGTCGGTCTGGCCAATTCCCGGGCCTTGGAGCAGACCGTGGCGGCTTATCAGGCCTGTCATTTTATCGGCTATCCGGAGTGCAACGTGATTCTGGCCCAGGCCGTCGTTTATCTGGCCAAATGCAAGAAATCCAACGACTTGTACGAAGCGTATGGCAAAGCGGCCGAAGATGTGGAGAAGCACGGGAACCTGCCTGTCCCTTTGCATTTAAGGAATGCGCCGACCAAACTGATGAAGCAGTTGGGCTACGGGAAGAATTACAAGTACAGCCCCAAATACGCCTACAAAGAAAAGCAGGAGTACCTGCCCAAACAGCTGGAAAAGAAAAAATATCTGAAAGATTGACAGCTTTTATTTTTTATTGTATCATAATTAAAGACCATTAGGAGGCGAAGTTATGAGATTGACCAGGGAGGAATGGGGACTGATTATGTTGGGCTTGGTTGGCTTCTTCGCCAAATTGGCCCTTATATGCCATTGGTGATTGTTCTCAATCACCTTTTTATTTGTCTTTTTATGGAAAAATAGCTATGATTGAAGCATGTTAATAGACGAAATCACAATCAAGGTCAGGGCCGGCCGGGGCGGAAGAGGAGCCGTTGCTTTTAATAAAATCAAGCTTTCTTTGGGTCCGACCGGCGGAAGCGGAGGACAAGGGGGAAGCATATACTTTACAGGTGTTTCCGATTTAGGAGCTTTGAAGCAGTTTCGTTTCAAAAAAGAAGTGAATGCTCCGGACGGCGAAAACGGCCGGGGCCAGTTTTTGGATGGCAAGAGCGGGGAAGACATCGTTATCCAGGTTCCGGTGGGCACAATCATCCATAATTTGAACGCCGGAGAAGAAAAAGAAATTCTGAAGACGGGGGAAAACATATTGATAGCCAAAGGAGGAAAAGGCGGGAAAGGGAATTTCTTTTTCCGCTCTTCAAGGAACACTTCGCCTACTCAGTTTCAGGAAGGAATTGCGGGAGAGGAGTTTGATTTGCGCCTGGAATTAAAACTGATTGCCGATATCGGTTTTATCGGCTTGCCCAATGTCGGGAAATCCAGCCTGTTAAAAGAGCTGACCAACGCCAACCCCAAGGTGGCCAATTATCCTTTTACCACTTTGGAGCCCAACCTCGGCGTATACTTTGATTTGATTCTGGCCGACATTCCGGGATTAATCAAAGGAGCTTCTGCGGGCAAGGGACTGGGAATCAGGTTTTTGAGGCACATTGAAAGAACGAAAATTCTTTTCCATTTCATTTCCGTTGAGTCCAAGGATTTGGCTAAAGATTATTCGGTGATTCGTCAAGAGCTGAAAGAATACAACGAAGAGCTTTTGAAAAAACAAGAGTATGTTTTTGTTTCCAAAGCGGACTTGGTTGAAAAAGACGATTTGGAAGAGAAAATCAAAGAACTGAAAAAAAAGCTGAAGAACAAAGAAATCATTGCTTTCTCCATTTTTGACGACGATTCTCTTAAAAAAATCAAGAATATTTTGGACCGGATAGCCAGGGAGAAATAACTTGCTTTTTTATCAAATTATAGCATAATAAAGGCAGTCTTTTGTTGTTCTTTGAAAACAGGAGATGGGAGGTTAATGATGGAGAAGTTTGTGATTCCGGGGCATACGCCCTTTAAGCAAGGAAAAGTTCGGGACCTTTATCGGGTTCCCGATTTGACCAATCCCGGCAATTTCAGAACCGATTTGGCCCTTTGCGTGACCACTGACCGGATTTCGGCTTTCAACCGGGTAATGGGAGAAATCCCGGGCCGCGGACCGATTCTTTGCGCCATTTCCAATTTCTGGAAAGGCCATTTCAACGAGTACACACCCAACGACCTTTACAAAACGGAAACAGAGGAAGTCCTGAGCTATTTCGGAATCAAGGAAGTTCCCGAGAACCTGCGAAACAGAGTTTCTCTGATCTACCTGGCAAAGAGATTGCCTTTTGAATTCATTATCAGGGGCTACCTTGCCGGTTCTCTTTACAGGGAGTACGAGAAGAGGAATTTTGCCGAGGGCTATTATTTGGGCCATTGGCTGCCGAAAGGAATGAATGAGTTCCAGGAATTCGAACGGCCTTTGCTTACGCCCACGACCAAATCCGAGAGCGGTGAAGACGAAGACGTCAGCTTTTCCGAGGTTGTTGAAAAAATCGGCCGGCAGACGGCTGAAAGCGTTCGCCTGGCGAGTATCGCCTTTTATTTAATGGGCCATAGATATCTTCTGAGGCGGGGAATAATACTCGTTGACACCAAGTTTGAATTCGGCCTCAGAAACATCAACGGCCATGAATGCCCGTGTCTCATTGACGAGGTTTTGACCCCTGATTCTTCCCGGCTTTGGCTTTCCCAGTCATATTCTCCCGGCCAGCGTCCAGTAAGTCTGGACAAGCAATATTATCGCGACTGGCTGACGGGAATCGGCTGGAACGAAAGCAAATCCGTTCCCAGGATATCCAGAACCGTACAGCAGAATCTGCTGGCAAAATATGAATTTGTTTTAGCCAGCATATTATCAAATTGACCCTTTATTTCAGGGTCTTTTTATGTTAAATTGAATATATGAAAAAACCGGAACTGATGAGTCCCATCAGGGACTGGGCCAGCCTGGAGGCCTGCAGGAATTACGCCGATGCCGTGTATTTCGGCGTCAATGATTTGAGTTTGAGAGCCAGGGCGGGCATCAGGATTAAAGATATCAGTCTTTTTGTTAAAACTTGCCATGATTACGGAATCAAGGCGTATTTGACTCTTAATTCCGTTGTTTACAACAATGATTTGGTTAAAGCGGAGAAGATCGTCAGGGAAGCGAAGAAAGCGAAGATTGACGCCCTGATTGTTTGGGATTTCGCCGTGGTGGAAATCGCCAGAAAACACGAAGTTCCTTTCATTGTTTCCACCCAAGCCAATGTTTCCAACTGGAAAGCGGCTCTGTTCTGGAAAAAACTGGGGGCGAAAAGAATCGTTCTGGCCCGGGAAATGAATTTGAAGCAGATAAAAGAATTGAAGAAAAAAGTGAAGATTGAAATCGAAACCTTCGTTCACGGGGCGATGTGCCTGGCTATTTCCGGAAGATGCATCCTTTCTTCGTATTTGTATTCCAAATCGTCCAATTGCGGCTATTGCGCCCAGCCCTGCCGAAAGCAATGGCTGTTGTCCGACGACGAAGGCAACACATTGGTTAACGAAGGCAAGTATTTTTTAAGCGCCAAGGATTTATGCATGATTGAATATATCCCTCAATTGATAAAATCCGGAATAGACGCTTTCAAGATAGAGGGGAGAAGGAGGGACCCCAGATACATTGCAGTTGCTTCAAAGTGCTACCGGGAAGCGATTGACGCATATTTTGATAAAACCTTTACCGAAGAAAAGGTCAAGAGATGGAAACAAGAACTGGCCTCTGCCTACAACCGGGGATTTTCCACCGGCTTCTATTTCTCCGTCCCGGGCAGAGAAGGAATCGGCTTTAATAAGGCCGACAACGCTTCCACGCTGAAGAAAATATATATCGGGGACATTGTTCATTTTTATCCCAAAATCCGGGTCGCTTCTTTGGAGTTGAAGCACCGGGGAATAAAACAGGGAGAAAGAATCGTCGTCGAAGGGGAGAAAACCTTTATCGAGCAGGAGGTTTCGTCAATCCATTTAAAGGGAAAAGAAGTCAAAAAAGCCGGCAAGGGAGAAGAGGCGGGTATAAGGATTGAGGGCAAAGTAAAGAAAGGAGACAAGGTGTTCGCTTTAAAAAGTTCGTAAAATGTATTAGAATGAACATATGACCGAGCAAACAATAATTTTAATAACCGTTTCTTTTCTGCTTCTTCTGGTTTGGCTGTTTTTCAAATGGACGAGAACAATCCAGGACATGGAGTTCAAGAAGGAATTCATTCTTGATTCCAACCAAAGGACCAAGAGCGAGATAAAAGAGCTGGTGGAAAGCCTGGAAAAGAAGCTGCAGGAAGCGGAAAGGGAAAGAGCGGGAGAATTCGGCGCTCTCAAGGCGGTTTTGGAGGAGCACAAGATTCTGACCGGAGAATTGAGAGAATCAACCGAAAACCTCAAGAAAGTCCTGTCCAACAATCAATTAAGGGGCAAGTACGGAGAAGAGGTGGCCGAGAACCTTTTGAAGGTCATTGGTTTTGTCAAAGGGGAACAATACGTGGTTAATTCTTCCCAGGAAACCAATCTCAATCGTCCCGATTTCACCGTTTTCCTCCCCGATAAGAAGAAGGTAAACATCGACGTCAAGTTTCCCTATAACTCTCTGATGAAATACAACGAAAGCCAAGACAAGAAAGATTTGGCCGATTTTACCAAAGACGTCAGGCAGAAGATAAAAGAAATCTCTTCCCGCGACTATATCAATCCCGAGGAAAACACGGTTGATTTCGTCATTCTTTTCGTACCCAACGAGATGATTTTCAGCTTCATTTACGACCAGCTGAACGAGGTCTGGAACGAGGCCCTGGGCAAGAGGGTTGTTCTGGCCGGACCCTTCAGCTTCACCGCCATTTTAAGAATGATTTACCAGTCCTACAAAAGCTTCAGTTATTACGAGAATCTGGGAGAAATCGTCAAGTTGATAAGGGCCTTTGAAGAGGAGTATAATAAATACAGCGAGGAGGTCAATGTTCTGGGCAACAGGATTAAAATGGTTTCCGACCAGTTCGACAAGGTTTCCGTTACCAGGAATAAAAAGCTGACCAGGATAGTTGACCGGATAAAAGGGGAGTCGGAGGACAAAAATCTGCCGGAGTAATTTATGAACTGGAAAAAACTGGAGGAGATTTTAAAATCAGAGCCGGGCTACAGAAGCAATCAGGTCAAGAAGCTGATTTTTCACGATTTGATTGAAGGTTGGGACCAAGCCACCAATCTTTCCCTGTCTTTAAGGGAAAAGCTGAAAAAAGAAGTTTTGCTGGATATTAAGGCAAAGCTTTTTAAGTCGAAAGACAAGCAAACGATCAAGGGCCTGATTGAATTGGAAAACGGCCTGAAGATTGAGACGGTTTTGATGCTGCGCAACGATAAGAGGTCAACGGTTTGCGTTTCTTCGCAGGTGGGCTGCCCTCTTGATTGTTTATTCTGCGCCACGGGCAAAATGGGCTTCCAAAGGAATCTGACCCACTGGGAAATCTTGGAGCAGGTTCTTCTGTTTACCCGCTATTTGAAGAAGAAAAAAATAAACAACATCGTTTTTATGGGAATGGGCGAGCCGTTTCTGAATTACGACAACGTGATGGAAGCGATTAAAACTATTAACGATGCCGATTGTTTCAATGTCGGGGCGAGAAAGATATCCATTTCCACGGCCGGCATATTTTCCGGAATAGAAAAATTATCCAAAGAGGATATTCAAATCAATCTGTCAATTTCGCTTCATGCGCCCAATAACCAATTGAGGGACAGGATAATGCCGATTAACAAAAAATATCCTTTAAGCAGGGTTTTGGACAAGGCTGACGATTATGTTAAAAAAACAAATAGGAAAGTGATGCTGGAATATCTGATGATTAAGGGATTGAACGATTCCTTGAAAGAGGCCGAAGAGCTTTATCGATTGATTAAAAACAGGCCGTTATACATGGTCAATCTAATCAGATACAACCCCACCGGCGGTTTTAAGGGTTCGGACACCAAGACCGTTAAGGCGTTCAAGGATTATCTGGAGAAAAAGGGAATATTCGCCACCCAGCGCTATGAATTCGGCAAAGACATCAAGGGCGCTTGCGGACAGTTGATTGCAGGGGGAGAAAATAAATGATAAAATGTTTAAAATGAATAAATCTTTCACCTTAATCGAAATACTGGTGGTCATTGTGATAATCGGAATCCTTTCCGCCTTCATCATCGTTTCCATGGCCGGGGTTTCGGACAAGGCGACCATTGCCAAAGGACAGGCGTTTTCAAGCTCTTTGAAAAACTCTTTGCTTTTGGATTTGGTTTCCGAGTGGAAGCTGAATGGAGACAGCACGGATTCATGGGGAAGTAATAATGGGACCTGGTCTGGGCCATTAGCCCCTAACGCAACAGCTAATTACTGGTCCGCTTCCGAATGCATTTCGGGCCAGTGCCTTCATTTTGACGGGGTGGACGACGTTGTTAATTGTGGGAATAATTCTTCTTTATCGATGGGGACAAGAGATCACACAATTTCTATTTGGGCCAGGTTTGATAATGCGTCGCCGCCAACAGAGGAAGAAACGTTAATTTTTTGCGGCGGAACGGTTGCTCCCTCAGATGGTTATTGGATTAGAAGACAAATCGGCGGAACTGGACTCTATTTTTGTTTTAATGACGGGTCAGAAACAAGATTAAACGGCCTTTTATCCGCGAACGGAACATTGGTTGCTAATAATTGGTATAACATAGTTGTGAGAATGGATAGGGATGCCAGCGCTCAAGCGTTTATAAACGGACAAATCCAAATCGGATATACGGTCGGTTTGTCTTCAAGGCAGGGCGACGTGCAAAATACTTATAATCTACAGATTGGCGGGTATGGCGCTAGCTATACCATGGCGGGTAAAATAGATGACGTTAAAATTTATCACGCCGTGGCATCCTCTTCCCAAATCCAAGAAAACTACTATTCCGGTCTGAACAAGCTGTTTGCCCATAATGAATTTAGTGCGAGAGAATACCAACAGAGATTGGGAGAATTAAAATTAAATTTAGCGAACCATGAATAAATACAAAAGAATAGTTCTTAAATTGAGCGGTGAGGTTTTCGGAAGCGAAGGAGTAAAAACCGAATCTTACAGGAAAATCGCCCAAACCATTGCCGGGATTAAAAAAGAGAACGAACTTGAACTGGGTATAGTCGTGGGCGGAGGCAACATTTTCCGGGGAAGGGAAAGAGATGTTCAATTTGACCGCGTTCAGGCGGACAACATAGGAATGCTGGCCACGATTATCAACGGTTTGGGCTTGGAAGAGGCCTTAAAAGATTTGGGCTTGGAAGCGGTGATGATGACGGCCATAAAGATGAATTCAATGGCTGAGCCCTTTATCGCCAAGAGGGCGATTGAGCATTTGGAAAAAGGGAGAATAGTGATTTTCGGGGGAGGAACCGGGAATCCCTTTTTTTCCACGGATACGGCTGCGGCCTTGAGGGCCTGCGAAATCAGTGCCGACGCGATTCTGAAAGCCACCAACGTTGACGGAGTTTATGACAAAGACCCTGACGAGCACAAGGACGCCAAACTGTATGAAAAGATAAGCTACGAGGAGGCGATGGAAAAAAACCTTAAAGTCATGGACAGTACCGCTTTTGCTTTGTGCCGCGACGAAAAAAAGCCGATAATCGTTTTTAACGTCAAGGATTTGGAAAAAGTTTTGAGAGGGGAAGAGTCGGGTACCCTGGTCAGTTAAATTCTTTCTTTTTTCTTCGGTTTGTGTTATTATTACAGCGTGAAAAAGAAAGAAAACAATTTCGCTTTTATAGACAGCCAGAATTTAAATCTTGGCACCTCCAACGATATTTTAAGGCATAATAAGCGGGTATATCGCGGCTGGAAGCTGGACATGAGGAAGTTCAGGGTTTACCTTAAAGAGAAATATAAAATCAATAAAGCGTTTTTATTCATTGGTTATGTTCCGGGAAACGAATCGATGTACGCTTTTTTTCAGCAGGCTGGATATATCTGCGTTTTTAAGCCCACTCTGGAAATACCCGACGGCGACACAAAAGGCAATGTGGATGCGGAACTGGTTTTGCATTCCATGATTCAGTTTCCCAACTATGACAAGGCCGTGATTGTTTCCGGAGACGGAGATTTTTACTGCCTGATAGAATATTTGATAAACAACAACAAACTCAAGAAAGTGCTGGTTCCCAACAAGTATTGTTATTCCGGGTTGCTGAAAAAGCTGGCCACGGAAAAGAATCAAATAATAGATTTTGTCAATAATTTGAAAAACAAGCTGAAATATAATGAAAAAGGCTCTCGTCGAGACAAAACCCTTAGAGAACCCTTTTCGTCGTGATTTGAATCAATTTTATCAAGATAATAAAATTTTGTCAACATGTCCCAATACTACAAAAAATCAAGCAACATATTCGACCCCAAGTCGGAAAAGCCCTTTAAGCTCAGCCGGTCAAAGATTGATTTGTTTATGGAGTGTCCCCAGTGTTTTTATCTGGACAGGAGATTGGGCATAGGCAGGCCTCCCGGCTTTCCTTTTACCCTGAACAGCGCCGTGGACGCTCTGCTGAAAAAAGAATTTGATTTGCACCGCAAGGAAAAGACCCCCCATCCCTTAATCAAGGAATTCGGCGTTGACGCCATTCCTTTTGAGCACGAGAAAATGGATGTTTGGAGGAATACCTTCAAGGGCATTGAATATCTGCATGAGCCGACCAATCTTTTGATTACCGGAGCCATTGACGATTTGTGGATTAATCCCCAGGGAGAAATAATCGTCGTTGACTACAAGGCCACGGCCAAGAACGGAGAGGTTTCTCTGGACGCCGACTGGCAGAGAGGTTATAAAAGACAGATGGAAATATACCAGTGGCTTTTCAGGAAGAACGGCTTTAAGGTTTCTCCAACCGGGTATTTCGTTTATTGCAACGGCGACGTGGGCAAGCCGTATTTCGACAAGAAGCTGGAATTCGACATCAAAGTCATCCCCTATGAAGGAGACGATTCCTGGATAGAGGGGGTTTTGCTGAAAATCAAGGAGTGCCTGCTGAGCGACGAGATTCCGGAAATGAATCCCGAGTGCGATTACTGTTATTACAGAAAAGAGGCGGTTTTGTCAAAAATGAAGCATGAGGGAAAAATCTGATTCTTATATCAAAGAAATCTTGTCAACCCGGGTTTTTTCCGTTTCCGCCTATCTGGATATTTTAAACACTCTTCTTCAGGCCTGCAAGACAAAAGTGGTCGGGGAGGTTTCCGAATTCAAAAGGGCCCAGTCCGGCCACGTATATTTTTCCCTGAAAGACAAGAAGGACGGCAGCGTTCTCAATTGCGTTATCTGGAATTCTTTGTACAACCTTTGCGGCGTGGAAATGAAAGAGGGGTTGGAGGTCATTGTTTCGGGCGAGCCGGACATCTATAAGCCGAGAGGGGAAATCAAATTCAAGGTATCCTCGGTCCGGCTGGTGGGCGAGGGGGAGCTGAAGAAGCAGTACGACAAACTAAAGCGAAAACTTGAGCATCTTTTTGTCGAGGAAAAGAAAAGGCCGATTCCCGAATTTCCTTGCAAGGTGGGAATAATCACCTCCAAGCAGGGGGCGGTTATCAACGATTTCCTCAACAATCTGGGCGGCTACGGCTTTAAGATAAAAATGGCGGACTCAAGGGTTGAAGGACAGGAAGCGCTGAAAGACCTGTTATCAAGCCTTAAGACCCTTAAAAAGCAGAAGCTTGACGTTTTGGTCGTTATGCGGGGAGGAGGCTCCCTGGAGTCGTTTTTGGCCTTTAATAACGAGGTTTTGGTGAGGGAGCTGGCCAAATTTCCTGTTCCGACCATAGTGGCCATCGGGCATGACAAGGATGTTCCTTTATTGGCTTTGGTAGCGGACAGAATGGTTTCCACTCCCACGGCCGCGGCCAATCTTCTGAACCAGTCTTGGCAGAAGCTGGAATGGGAGATTAAAGAGAAAGAAGCGAGTATTTTTTCTTTTCTTTCTTCTTTTTTTGAGAAATTCAGGCTTCTGGAATACAGGGTCAAAGAAGGGCTTTTAAGGATTATTGAGAGCGAGATAAGCGAACTGAAGACAAAAATGGACAGATTCCAAAGCGTGGTTTTGAGCAACGACCCAAAGAGAAACCTGGCTTTGGGATATTCCATTGCTAGAAAGTCGGGGAAAATCATCAGGTCAATAAGAAATATTGAGATAAATGACATGATTGACCTGGAGGTCGGCGATGGTATAATTAATTCAAAAGTATATGAAAGAAAAAAATCTGAACCAAAATCTTAAAAAACTGAACGAAATCGTTGATTGGTTTGAAAACCAGGAAGAGATTGACGTGGAAGTCGCTTTGAAAAAGGTCAAGGAAGCGACCGAAATACTCAAAGAGGCGAAAAAGAGGCTGAAGAAGGCCGAAAACGAGTTTGAGGAAATCAAAAAGGAAGCGGATTTCGAATAATTTGCATAATTTTTTACTTTGACGTATAATAAAGTGGTTCATTTAATATTACAAAGAACCTGAAGGGGTGATTACTTGACTAGAAACCACAGAAACGGAGAAATCAAACACGGAATTTGTCCTCGCTGCAAAAAGGAGAAAGACCTGACTACGCACCATGTTCGGAAACGCTTGATTTTCGGAAACAATGGAAGGACGCTTTATCTTTGCAGGAGTTGTCATGACGAATTGGAGATAGTGGTCACCGTCATGGAAAACGTGTTCTTGCGGGAGTTCGGGGAGTGTTATGAAGCATTGTCGTCTATCTTTATATATAAAGAAGATGTCAGTGGAGAAGACCTGTTGCACATAATACGCAGGGGCTTCAGCAGAATTAGGCGTAAAAGGCCTCCGGACCTTGAAGGAAGGATCAGCGACAACGTTACGTCTCTCCTGGAGAGGAAAAGAAACAATGGGCATCATTAAGCCCCTTTTTTCTTGCCCAAATTTTCAAAACGAGGTATAATTGAAAAAAATTATTATAATGATAAAAAGCATGAAAACATTCTTAAAAGCTCTTGGTTCCGGTGTCTTGTTTTGGGCCATAATGTTCTCTTTGGTTTCGGCTTGCTTGGATTGGTACAACCAATACGAGCTGGCAAAGGTTTCCATAGCCATATCTTCGGGAGTCGTGGCCATTTTATTGGTTTATTTTTTGAGGGTTGAAAAAATAAAGCCGGCCATTGTTTTTTCCCTGACTTGGTTGGCCGTGGGCCTTGTTCTGGACTATTTCGTAACCACGAGATTTAACAGCCAGATATTCGCTTCTGTTTACCTTTGGCTGGGCTACGGACTGATGTTCATTTCTCCCTTGCTATACGTCAAACTAAAAGACAAAAAGAGCGTATGGAAAAAATAACGGACGAGAATTTCGAGAAAACGATAAATTCGGACAAGCCGGTTTTAGTCGATTTCTATACCGACTGGTGTCCTCCCTGCAAGATGCTTTCTCCGATAATAGAAGAGATAAAAGAGGAGTTCGGGGACAAAATGACGGTTTTCAAGATGAATATTGACGAGAATCCCCTGACAGCCGGCAAGTTCGGGATAGATCGGATTCCGACCGTCACCTTATTCAAAAAGGGCGAAATTAAAGACACTTTTATCGGTTTTATGCCCAAAGAAGAAATCAAGAATTGGCTTAATTTGAACATTTCATGACAGACGAGGAAATGGAAAAATTAATAAAAGAATACGAGGAATACGCCGAAGAAAAAGGATTCAAGCTTAATCCCGACAGAAAAATAGTGGAGGGCGTGGTTAAGGCCTTAATAATGAGAAAGGAAAACTTCGGGGAAAAATATTGTCCCTGCCGGAAAATGAGTAATGATAAAAAAGCCGACAAGAACATAATCTGTCCCTGTGTTTATCATTTGGAGGAGATTGAAAAAGCCGGCCATTGTTTCTGCAATTTGTTTTTCAAGGATGAATAAATCATTCACTTTAATCGAAATACTGGTGGTTATCGTCATTATCGGAATCATTTCCGCTTTTATCATCGTTTCCATGTCAGGGGTTTCGGAAAAGGCGAACATTGCCAAATCCCAGGCCTTTGCCAGTTCTTTGAGGAATTCTTTATTAATGAACCTGGTTTCAGAATGGAAGATTGACGATGCATCTGGAACAAGCATTAAAGATTCCTGGGGAACCAATGCTGGCACATGGAACGGCGCTGGGGGCGGAGGTTACACTTCTCCTTCCTGGAGAACCGCCTCTGAATGCGTCTCCAGAGGATGTCTTGCTTTTGACGGAACGGATGATTATATTAATATTCCGAATGCGCCTTCGTTAAATTTTACGAATGCAATAACAATGTCCTTGTGGTTTAAAACAGATATAAATCAGAGCTCAAGAGGAATATTAACAAAAGGCTACCCTGGAATTAATGATTATGACGCAATGTTATATGTTACGGGTGGAATGTTGCAGTTTTACATTAAAGATTCAGATGGAAATTCAGATAATGTTAGTTATAATGTTTCATATCATAATAATCAATGGAAGTATTTAGTAGGATTTTTTAATGGAGACTGGCTATATCTGTACCTTAATGGAATCGTTGTTGCCTCCAAAGATTCTTTAAGAACCAATATTAGAAGCTCTTCTAATCCAACAACCATTGGTTATGGTTGGAGTTTTTATTTCAACGGCCTGATAGATGAATCTCACATGTACAATCAAGCCATCTCAACCTCTCAAGTCCAACAAAACTACTATATCGGCCTGAACAATTTATTGAAAAACGAGAGTATTTCCCAGGAAGAATATCTGGGAAACGTTCTTGATTTGGCTACTCGCTGACCCTTCTGACGTATTCTCCGCTTTCGGTGTTAATCTCAATAACGTCGCCTTCTTCCACAAAGAGAGGCGCATTTATTTTCGCTCCGGTTTCTACGGTTATTGATTTCGTTCCGCCCTGGGCCCGGTCTCCTTTGACTCCGGGAGCCACTTCCGTGACTTTCAGCCGCACCTTGATGGGCACGGAAACATTGATGATTTTCTCTTCAAAGACGATGGTTTTAACCTCCACGCCGGCCTTGAGGAATTTCGCTTTTTCTCCGATTTGCTCTTCCTCCAGTTCAAACCTTTTGGACGGGTTGTCGCTTTCCGAGAAAACGTATTTGCCTTTGTTTTGGTAAACGAATTCGGCGTCTTTCTTCTCAATATCCGCTTCTTTGAAAGAATCCCTGGGCTGGGCGGATTTGGCTATGAGGCTGCCGCTTATCAGATTTTTCAGCTTCATTTGCAGATAGGAATGCCCCCGGCCTTTGAAGGTATTAAAAGCCTCTACGATTTCGTAGGGCTGGTTGTTGATGATGATGATTTTTCCTTTGGCCAGTTCCGAATACGATAGCATGTTTTTATTGTTTATTCTCTTGTCGCCATTCTATTTTGTCCTCTTTGTCGGCGAATTCCAGCCAGTCGCCGCTGTCGTCGATGACAAACCACTTTTTCCTGGTTTGGGACCAGACCATGGGCTGGTTTCTGTAATACGGTTTTTTTATTATCTCCTTCGGTTTTAATTTGTCAAGTTCCAGCCATTTTTTGAAAACGGTTTCTATGGCGTAGTCCAGGTTTCTCGATTTGGCCCAGTCAGCCACTATGGTTATGGCTTGCTCGGCTTTTTTGATTGAGCCGGCCAGTTCTATCAGCTCCTTGGCCGGCCGGGTGTAGCGGGAATAGATGATTTTTCTTTTTTTGGCGCTGTCTTTTATTTCATCCAAAGACAAGCCCTTGGTGGCGAAATAGTGGTTGACCACTTTTTGGATGTCTGTTTCTTTTTGCTTCTTTTTGGGCATTTTAGGGTATTTTACTTAACAAGTTTCTGTAAAAAGCTTTTACTCTTTTCAATTCTTCTTTTCCTTTCAGGGTGATGTGATATACCCTTCGCCGGGCTCTTAGCTTGCTTTTTACCAGGGACTCGTCTTCCAGGCGGTAAAGCACCCGGTAGGGGGTGATGGTTCCGGGCCTGAAACCGAATTCTTTTTCGATCAGGGAAAGAATCTCCCAGGCGTGGTTGGGCTTCTTTTCCAGAAGGACGAGGATATACAGCCAGAGGTTCTCCTTGGTATTCAGTTTTTGCAGTCTTTCAAAGGGGGTCATGTGGAAAATTGGCTTGACAAACTATTTTACGTCTGTAAAATATGTTAAAGGTTTATTACAGGGTTATTATAATACAAAAAACAAATTATGGCAAAAGCCAAGAAAAGCATTAAAATCGCCATTGCCGGAATAGGCAACTGCGCCAGCGCTCTGGTTCAGGGCATTTATTATTACAAAAACGTCAAAGACGACGACGAATTGGTTCCCGGACTGATGCATAACGTCGTCGGAAAGTATAAAATATCGGACATTGAAATAGTGGCCGCTTTTGACATTGACAAAAGGAAGGTGGGCAAAGACCTTTCCCAGGCCATTCTCGCCAAACCCAACTGCACCAAGATATTCTGCCACGATGTTCCCAAAACGGGAGTGATTGTCAAAATGGGACCGGTTCTGGACGGAGTGGCCGACCACATGAAGAATTATCCCGAAGACCAGACCTTTATGCCGGACAAGAAAAAGGCGGTGGATGTTGTCGCTGAATTGAAGAAAACAAAAGCCGACTTACTCATCAACTATATGCCGGTCGGTTCCCAGAAAGCAACTGAGTTTTACGCCCAATCCTGTTTGGAGGCGGGGATCGGTTTTATCAACTGTATGCCTGTTTTCATCTGTTCCGACGAGAAATGGGAAAAGAAATTCAGGGACAAGGGTCTTCCCTGTATTGGAGACGACATCAAGTCGCAGATAGGGGCGACCATTACCCACAGGGTTTTATCGCATCTGTTTGCCAAGAGAGGAGTGGCTATCGACCGTTCGTATCAATTGAACGTCGGGGGGAATACCGATTTCCTGAATATGCTTTCCAGAAATAGATTGAAATCAAAGAAACTTTCTAAAACCGAAGCGGTTGAGTCGCAGCTGGCCAAGAGATTGACCTATGACAATCTGCACATCGGTCCGTCGGACTGGGTTCCTTTCCTGAAAGACAACAAGATTTGTTTTATCAGGCTGGAGGGCAGAAAATTCGGCAACGTTCCCGTGGAATTGGAATTGAGATTGTCGGTTGAAGATTCTCCCAATTCCGCCGGCTGCGTCATTGACGCCATTCGTCTTCTGAGGATTGCCCAGGACAGGGGAATCGGCGGGGCGTTGATTTCTCCCTCCGCTTACTTTATGAAGCACCCCATAAAGCAGTTTACCGACGAGAGGGCGATAGAAATGATTGAAGAGTTTATTGCCAATAAAAGAGAAAGATAATATAATAAACATATGGAACCATTAAACAGATTTGTTTCAAGCATTACCGAGGGCAATCTCTGGATATATGTTTTGTCTTTGGGTTTGGAAAAAGAAATCCAGGACAAGGAAGTCGCTACCCTGATTTTTGACAAGTTCGGATTTCTGCCCAGCGATTTGCTGGTGAAAAGAGTTTTATTCAGATTGAGGTCCCAGGGCTATATTAAGACCGAAAGGTTTAAGGGAGAGAGGGCTTTCAGCACTGGTGAAGCGGGAAAAAAAGAGCTGGGGGATATGAAAAAATATTCAGAGAATTTATTGCAAAAACTGTAACATGCTGGACACCAAAAGACATTGGTTCAAGTCTTTGGAAGTTTTAATCGGAAAAACTTTTTCTCTGCTGCCGATTACTCCCAACGGCTACACTTATCTGTCGGGATTTTTCGCTTTAATCGGAATGTATTGCATGATAATGCAGGAATTGGCATTATCAATCGTTTTCTTTTTCATCGGAGCTTTTCTTGATTTTGTCGACGGAGCGGTGGCGAGAAACAGGAATATTCCAACCAAAGTCGGCGCTTATCTGGACACTATTTTTGACCGATACGTTGAGGGAATGATTTTCTTCGGCATGCTGTTTCTGCCTTTGCCTAAAATATGGCTGCCGGCCTATGCCTGGATATTTTTGGCAATGTTCGGTTCCATTGTCACGACCTATGCCAAGGCCGCAGTCAAGGAAAAAGATTTGGTTAATCAGGAATTGAAAGGAGGAATTCTTTCAAGAGGGGAAAGAATGGTCTTAATCTTTTTTGCCTTGATTTTAGGATTAATTTATCCCGACTTTTTATATACCACTTATATTCTTATATTAATTGTTATTTTAACAAATTTTACGGCGATACAGAGAGTTTGGTCAGGAGTAAGGGCTATATATAGTCATGAATAAAGAAAACATCAAAGCCGTTTTGTTCGATTTGGACGGAACCCTTTTCAAAACAGAGGCCTATCAGATAAAGGCCTGGGATGAGATTTTGAAAAAAAGAGGAATAACGGTCTCGCCCAAGGACTATTTTAGATACATCGGTAAAACCGCTCGGGAGGTGGAAAAGGATTTAATCAAGGGCTTCGGCTTGAAGATTCAAGAAGGGGAGCTGGAGAAAGAAAAAGAAGAATTGATATTAAAATGGTTCGGGAGTAAGGATTTGGAGTTGATGCCTTATGCCCAGGAAGCGGTGGAGTTCTTTTCCAGCCATCCTTGTGTCAGAATGGCCCTTTGCACCAGCGGTTCCAGAAACGAAGTCGTCTGCAAGTTGAAAAAGAATAATTTGTGCGACAAGTTTGACGTAATAATCACCAAAGACGATGTTTCAAGGGGAAAACCGGCTCCCGACATTTATCTGGAAGCGATGAAAAGACTGGGGCTTCAGGGTTATGAGTGCTTGGCCGTTGAGGATACCGAGCACGGGTTGGAAGCGGCCAAGCAGGCCGGAGCGTTTTGCTTCGCCGTCCCCCAGGAGTTTTCTCTTGGTCAAAACTTTTCCAAAGCCGACAAGGTTTTGGACTCTTTAAAGGATTTAGTCTGCTTTTTTGAATAAAAACCTTTTAATTACCTCAATCATTGGGCAGAATACATAAATGATTTTTGATTTTTTCCCTTTGACTTCGGTTTTCCTTTCCAGAATCATTTGTTTGAATTCTTCAATGGTTTTGGCTTCACATTCGGTATAGACGTCGCCCACGGGTCTGAAATAGTGGGCGTCGGTTCCTCCAATCATGGCCAGATTGTGCTTCAGGGCGAAATCGTAAGCTTTTTCGTCCGGAGAAGAAAACGGTCTTCGGCCGTTGAAAACCTCCAGAGCGTCAATCAGGTCAAGATACTTTTCCAAATCATCCTTGAATCTTTCCGTGTCATGAAAAGGATGGGGGACGACAACCACCCCGTCTTGCTTTTTTATTTCCTCCATTACCCAGCGCGGGTCTTTTCCGTGACCCTTGATTTCTTCTTTTAAAAACAATCCTATCACGTCTCCCTTGCTTGTCTTTATTTCCTCTCCCAGAATGACGGGGAAATCCGATTCTTTCGCTTCGGCCCAGACTCTGGCGTTGTCGTGGTCGGCCACGGCAATGGCGTCCAGGCCCTTTCTTTTGGCTTCTGCGATAATGTCTTTCAGTTCGGATGAGCCGTCATAGGAATACTTGGTATGGCAGTGCAAATCTATCTTCATGGTTTGATTATACTTGATTTATTGAATATTATCAAATAATTTGTTATGCTGAAAGCATGAAAAAAAGAGTGTTTATAGCCGTTAATCTGCCCCAAAACGTCAAGGAAAAGCTGGAAGCGATACAAAAGAAAACAGATAGTTCCTTCTCCTTTTTTAACGATTTTTGTCCGATAAAATGGACCAGGAAGAACAGCCTTCACATCACCCTGCTTTTTTTGGGCAATATGGAGATGGAAGACGTTTTTTACGCTTTTGAAAAGACGGGGGAATTGGCCCAAAAAACAGCGCCGTTTGAAATCGTTCTCAACGGCATTTCTTATTCTCCTCCCGACAATCCTCGCTTGGTCTGGGTGAATGGAGAGAAGAGCGAAGAATTGAAAGAAGCCCATGATTTTCTGGAAAAAGAACTGTCCGGCCGGGGGAGCAAAGAATTCGCTCCGCACATTACTCTGGGCCGGATAAAGCAGTGGCAGTTCAGAAAGATTGACAAAGAAGAGATTCCCCGGCTGGAGGAAATCAATTTAAGGTTCAAGGTTAATTCGATTGAAGTAATGGAAAGCGAACTTAAGAAGGGCGGTGCGGCTTACACCGTCCTCAAGTCGTTTTCTTTGGAATCATGAAAAAGATATATTTCATCGGCATCGGAGGGATAGGGGTTTCCGCTTTGGCCAAATTCTATCTGGAGAGAAACTGGCGGGTTTTCGGTTCCGACGCCTGCCAATCCGCCATAACCGATGATTTGAAGAAAAAGGGGGCGGAGGTCTTGATCGGGCAAAAAGAAGAGAACATTAAGGATTTTGATTTGGTGATTTTCAGTCCGGCAGTCAAGGAAGACAATCCGGAATTAAAGAGAGCGAGAGAAAAGGGAATAAAAGCGTTGAGTTATCCCCGGGCCCTGGGAGAATTAACCAAAGAATATTTTACCGTTGCCGTTTCCGGAACTCACGGCAAGAGCACGACTACGGCCATGCTGGCCTTGATTTTAATCAAAGCGGGACTGGACCCGACAATAATCGTGGGGACCAAGCTCAAGGAATTAGGCGACTCCAATTACCGGGGCGGCAAATCAAAATATCTGGTTATCGAGGCCTGCGAACACGAAGCTTCTTTTCTCAATTATTGGCCGCGGATTATCGTCATTACCAACATTGAGACCGACCATTTGGACTATTACGGCAATTTGGAAAATATCAAGAAATCGTTCAAGGAATTTGTCTCGCACCTGAAGGAGGAAGGCGTCTTGATTAAAAGAGACGACGTGGAGATTGATTTTCCAAACACGACAGAATTTTCCTTAAAAGACAAAGAAGCGTTGAATAACGTGCTCAAGGTTCCGGGCGAGCATAATGTTCTGAACGCTCTGGCGGCTTTGAAAACAGCCAGGGCTTTGGGAATTGACGACAAGGTTTCTCTTGAGGCCTTATCCCGATACGGCGGCTGTTGGAGAAGATTTGAGATTACCGAGCTCTCCGATTTTATCTTAATCGACGACTATGCCCATCATCCGACGGAAATCGAAGCCACCCTCAAGGCGGCCAGGGAAAAGTATTTAAATAAAAAGATTTATTGCGTTTTCCAGCCTCACCAATATCAGAGAACGCAGCTTCTTTTCAACGATTTCGTCGCGGTTTTCAAGAATTCGCTGAAAGAGGGGCTGATTGACAAATTATTGCTCCTTGACGTTTATGACGTCAAAGGAAGAGAGGGAAGCGGGGAGGAAAGGGAACATGATTCGGCCAAACTGGCGGAAGCGGTCAAGGCCGGGCGCATTGACGCGAAATCATTGAGAAAAGAACTGGAGGGCGGGGAAGTGGTGATAATGATGGGAGCGGGCGACATCTACAATTTGAGCGAAGAACTGAAAAATACTTGCATTGTTCAAGGGAATTGATATATAATGAATGAATATGAAGGAGTATTCGGAGAAAATTTTAGTTATTAGAACAAGCCTGAACTTTATGGACCCCGTTTTTATGGGGTTTTAATTTTAATATTATGGATAAAAACATTAGCGTAGCCAGCAATCCAGCCGGTTCGGAGAGAGAAAATATCACGATTTTAAACGACCAGCCGATTAAATTTTTGTCTTACGAAAAATGCCGGTGGCCGTATTTTTTGTCTCTGCCCCTAATGTGGATTCTAACGGCATACGTGATGATTAAAAAAAAGATATATAAACTATTGAATATGCCCGGTCCGCGCACCAACACTTTGTTTTTCGATGGATTGGGAAAAGAATGCAGAAAGGTCAAGGATTACGCCGCTTCCTGGAGAGCGATGGAAATCATATACAATCATAATTTTCCCCAGAAATTGACATCATTGGGAGGAATATTGGATGAATTCTATTGGCATGGCCTTAATTGCCAAGCTCTTCGCAACAGATACAAACTCGTTAAGCACGAATTAAGAAGGGCGATTTCAAAACTTGATGACAAGAAAGATATCAGGCTTTTATCTTTGGCTTGCGGTTCGGCCCAAGCGGTAATTGAGATTATTGCCGAATTTAAATCTAAAGGCGCAACGATCAAAGCCATTCTGGTAGATGTTGACCAAAGCGCATTAAATGCCGCCAAAGAATTGGCCGGTCAATACGGGGCAATAGACCAGGTCGAAACGCGCCAAGCCAATCTTTCCGGAGAGGTTAGTGTCTTCGGCGATTTTAAGCCCCAGATAGTTGAGATGTTGGGATTTTTAGATTACGTCAACAAAGAAGAAGCAATTCGTTTTGTGAGCAACATTCAAAAGTCTTTGGACGAAAAGGGCGTTCTTATTACCTGCAACATCAATCCCAATCCCGAACAGCATTTTATTAAATGGGTCATTAACTGGCCCATGGTTTACCGCCGGCCTGATGATTTAGCGGACATAGCCGTTAAATCGGGCTTTAAAAACCATAGAATCGTTTTTGAACCGCTTAAAATACATAGCTTATTAATCGCTCAAAAAGATTAATATGAATATTTTTGCCATTTCAGCCCTAATTAACGCGATTACCAGCTTGACGCTCGGGTTGTTCGTGTTTTTTAAAATTAAAAGAAAGGCGGTCAATAACGCTTTTATTTTATTGAGTTTCGCCGTATTTGTCTGGTCCGTATTTTATTGCCTGTGGCAGAACGCAACTGATTACGATTCGGCCCTGTTGTATACCAGATTGCTTTCTCTCGGTTCCACCTTGATACCCATTTTTTATTTACACTGGGTTTCGTCTTTCTTGGAGATAAAAGATAAGGCGAATAAAATTATTCTCTTCTTGGGATATGTCATAACTTTTATTTTTTTATTATTGTCTTTCTCTCCTTTTTACATCAAGGGCGTCGAGGAAATACTGGTCTTTGATTTTTGGCCGAAGGCAGGACCCCTTTATACGATTTATATCCTGTTTTCTTACGTTGGATTGGTCGGTTACGGTCTGGTCAGGCTTTTTAAAAGTTATTTCAGCAGCCTCGGCCTGAAGCGCTATCAAATTCAATACGTAATATTCGGGACAGTAATAGGTTTTTTGGGGGGAGCGACCAACTTTTTCCTTTGGTATAACATTAAAGTGTTGCCTTTCGGAAACGTCGTTGTCTCTCTGTATGTTTTTATTTTGTTTTACGCAATGATCAGATATCGTTTAATGGATATTCGGGTCGTGGCCCGGAAAATATTTATTTATTTCACCATATCGGCTTTTGTCTACGGATTTTTCTATTTTTTAATTTGGTTGTACAGCCGTTTCTTCGGAGGTCTTTTTACGACAGCTTCATATTCTATCGGCGTGCTTATGGCTCCTCTTTTCGTCGCTGCTTTTTATGCCCTAGACCGGTATATTAAAAATGTCGCCAATAAATATTTATTCGTTTCCCTTTATAATTATCAAGAAACCATAAATAAGCTGATTGACGAACTTACCACCTATATTGATTTGGATAAAATTATTAATTTGATTGTCGACACCATCAAAGAAACAATGCATCTGGACCGGGCGGATATATTTTTAGCCAGCGCAGACAACGACCCTGCGGAATATCAGGTATTTAAAATTAAGGGTCGCGAAGAAAACGGCAACCCTTCTTTTCCCAAAAGCGACATTTTAATAAAGTGTCTTTTAAAAAACCAAAAAATTTTGGTTAAGGACGAATTAATGGTGCTTGCCAATAACTCAGTAGACGAAAAAGAAAAGAATAATCTTTCCCGACTCGGCAAGTACATGGAAAAAATGAATATTTCGCTGTATTCACCTCTCGTTATCAACAAAAGACTGATAGGAGTTATTATTCTGGGCTCAAAAATATCGGGCGACCCGTATACAAGAGAAGATTTGGATCTTTTAACCGTTTTGTCCAAGCAGGCCAGCATCGCCATAGAAAACGCTTATCAATACAAGCAGATTCAAGAGTTTGGAAAAACGCTTCAAGCCAGGGTTGATGAACAAACAATTGACATTAAAAGCAAGAACGAAGAACTTAAGAGGTTGCTTGAAGCGAGAACCGAATTTTTAAGCATCGCTTCTCACCAGTTAAGAACCCCCTTAACCGCCATCAGGGGCCATACGTCAATGTTGAAAAAGGGGGATTACGGCGATTTAAGCGAAGAGGCCCAAAAAAGCGTTAATTATGTCTATGATTCCAGCGTCAGAATGATAGAGTTGGTCAATAATTTATTAAGCGTTAACCGGCTCGAAAGAGACACAATAAAATTAAACCTGAAAGAAATTTCAATAGATGAAATAATAAAAGAATGTATTGAAGATATCCGATTTGCGGCCGATGACAAAAAAATAACCGTTAAATATTCAAACGGAGAGAATATGCCCTTAATCAGTGGCGATTACGAAAAAATAAAAAACGCCCTGGGCAACATTATCAATAATGCCGTTTTGTATACCATAAAGGGCGGAGTTGAAATAAAAACGTCGGTAATTTCCGAAAACGAATTAAAAATAGAAATAAAAGACACCGGAATCGGTCTCGAAAAAGAAGACCTTAAAAAAATATTCAACAGTTTTTCCCGGGGAAGGGGCGGAACCGAACTTTATACCCAGGGAATAGGTTTGGGTTTGTATATTGCCAAAAGCTTTATTGAAATGCATGGCGGAACGATTGAGGTCGCTTCCGAGGGCAGAAACAAAGGAAGCCTCTTTACCATTGTTTTACCCGTCAAGCCAATAAAAAATATTTAGGATTAATAATAATTTTTTAAAGACATGAAAAAGATACTTATCATCGAGGACGAGAAAATATTGTCGGAAATGTACAAATTCAAGTTCTCCAAAGAGGGCTACGAGGTTTTAAGCGTCATGGACGTGGAGGAGGGCTTGAACTTGGCAAAATCGGAAAAACCTGATTTAATAATATTGGACATCCTTTTGCCCAAAGAAAGCGGCATCGGCTTTTTAGAGAAAAGGAAGAAGGTAGGGGAATTATCGGGCATTCCGGTAATCGTTCTTTCCAACTTTGACGACAACGAAACGAAGGAGAAGGCCTTTGCCCTGGGAGCCGACGATTATCTCATCAAGTCCAATTACGATCCCCAGGATATTTTAAATAAAATTAATTCATATCTAAAATAATGTTTGACGCCCCTTTCTCAATTTATCTTTTATTGCCCAGCAGCGTTTTCATACTGATAATTTCTTTCTTTCTTTTTGCCGGCAAAAAAAGCAAAATAAACTTCATTTTCTTCCTCATCGGCCTACTGCAGTTTTTCTGGACCTTCGGCACTTACATTTTCTGGAAGTTTTATTCTTTCGGATATTCCACCACCCCCCTTTACGGCAAGGTGTTTTCTCTGGCCGTTTTTCTGATACCGGTTTTTCTTTATCATTTCTCAATCGAGTTCTGCAAAGTCCAGACCCAGAAAGTCCATCTTTTCGTGGCCTATGTCGTTTCCTTTCTGTTCGTCGCCATTGTTGACGCCCAGCAGATAATCAACGGCCTTTTCTTTTACAAGTGGGGAAATTTTGACGGCTCGGAAGTGGTTTTTTACCTTTATTGCGCTTTTGTCTTTTTGCTGCTGCTGATGACCCTGTACAATTTTTTAAGGGCGCTTCTTTCCAAGGAAAAAAGCACGGAAATGAAAAAAGACAAAATCATTCTTTTCCTTTTGGCCTTCGCCATTTTCGGCTTGGTGTTCATTGAGTTTCTGCCCGTCCAAGGCATAAACATCTACCCTTTGTTTTATTTGACCATTCCCGTCTATGCCTTAATCATCGCCTATATCATGATTGAGAGAAACCCCTTGGCTTTGATCGTCACCACCGATATCCTGGTGGCCGTAATTCTTACCTTTCTCGCCTCCTTTGTTATCTTCCGGGAAATCGAAATCGGCATTTTTGAGCGTTCGTTAATCTTTATCCTTATCTCGGTTGCCTGTTTCCTGCTTTTAAAGTATACTTACCAGTTGAAAAATCAGAAGCAGAAGTTTAAAGAAGAGCTGGAAGAAAGAACCAGGGAGTTGAAAGACCGGGCCCTGGAGCTGATTCAGGCCAAAGAAGAGTTGGAGAAAGTCAATTGGGCTCTGGAGATAAAAATCCGGGAAAGAACCAGGGAGCTGCAGGAAGCCAATCTGGGCCTGGAAGAACAAGTGGCGGAACGAACCAAGGAGCTGAAGAGAAAAGCGGAAGAGCTGGAGGAAAAGATTAAGGAATTAAGGGATTTCAGCAACATTTTCGTGAACCGGGAAAACAAGATGGTTGAATTAAAAAGCAAGATAAGCGAATTGGAAGAAAAAGTAAAAAGAAAGAAATAATATGGAAAGAATATTAATCAAAGAAGCCGGCCGGCGTTCCGGGGAGAAAGTGAAATTGGCGGGCTGGGTCCAGTCAATCAGGTCTCATGGCAAGATAATTTTTTTTGATTTAAGGGACGCTTCCGGAGTGGCCCAGATTGTTTTTACCCCCAAAGACAACGAAGAGCTTTACGAAAAGGCCAAGGAAGTGAGGCCGGAGTGGGTGGTGGAAATAGAGGGAGAGGTCAAGGAAAGGCCCGAAGGAATGCAAAACCAGGGAATTGAAACCGGAAACATGGAAATCAAGGCCTTTGTTTTGAATGTTTTTTCCCAAGCCAAAACCATTCCTTTTCCCATTGACACCGACGGCTACGAGATTAACGAGAAAAACAGGCTGGAGCACAGGTATGTTGATATCAGAAGGCCGAGAATAAAAAGGAACTTGGAGGCCAGACACAAAGCAATCAAGTTTATGAGAGATTTTCTCGTTAACGAGGGGTTTATTGAAGTGGAAACGCCGGTTCTGACCAAATCAACTCCCGAGGGGGCAAGGGATTTTGTTGTTCCTTCAAGAAATTATTCCGGGAAGTTTTATGCTTTGCCGCAAAGTCCCCAGCAGTACAAGCAACTTTTGATGGTGGCCGGCGTGGAAAAGTATTTCCAGGTCGCCCGATGCTTCAGGGATGAAGACCCGAGAGGGGACAGACAGCCGGAGTTTACCCAAATGGACATTGAGGTCGCTTTTTGGGAGCAGAAAGAGATTTTGGACCTGGTTGAAAGATTGCATGCGGATTTGATAAAAGAACTGTTTCCCGGCAAGAAGATAATGAAGAGTCCTTTTCCGGTTTTGACCTACAAGGAAGCCATGGAAAAATACGGGACGGACAGGCCGGACATCAGGAAAGACAAGAACGATGCCGATGAACTGGCTTTTTGCTTTGTCGTTGACTTTCCCATGTTCGAGTACAAAGAAGGGGACAAGAGATGGGGAGCCATGCACAATCCTTTTACCCGGCCCCAAACCGAAGACATTGAAGAAATCAAAAACAAGAAAGAAAGCGTTTTGGCTCATCAGTACGATTTGGTCTTGAACGGCCAGGAAATCGCCGGCGGGGCTTTGAGGTCGTATAAGCCGGAGATACTGGAAGCCGTTTTCGAATCTTTGGGTTATAGCAAAGAAGAAATTAAAAAGCAATTCGGGCATCTGCTTCAGTCCTTTGAATACGGCGTTCCCCCTCACGGCGGCGTTGGTTTCGGTCTGGACAGGTTTTTGGCGGTTGTTTTGAACGAGCCGAGCATCAGAGAGGTTATCGCTTTTCCGAAAACAGGCGACAATAAGGATTTGATGATGGATTCTCCTTCGGACGTCAGCAAAGAACAACTCAAGGAATTGCATCTAAAGATTGAGAAAAATGAAAAAGAATGATTGGGTTTTTTTCTTTTTTCTCTTGATTTTCCTTTTTTCCATCGTTTTCACGTTCAAAGAAAATGTTCTGGCCAAGGGTGATTTTTCTTTCGTTCCTCTGACGGAAAATTCTCTTTTCCGTCCTTTGCTGAAAGAGGGAGCCAGCCGTTCGGAGTTTGACTCCTTGAGCTATTTGTCTGTTTTCGTCGATAAAAACAATACCAGGGTTTTTCTTGAGAAAAATTCCCAAGAAAAAGTTTTTATTGCCTCTCTGACCAAGCTTATGACCGCGGTCATAGTTCTGGAGAATTATGATTTGGAGGATAGGGTGTTTATTTCCGAAAAAGCCATCGCCACTTTCGGCCTGGCCGGAGAATTTCAGAAAGGAGAAGTTTTTCCGGTCAAAGACCTTCTTTACATATTGCTCGTTGAATCGAGCAATGACGCTGCCGAGGCTTTTGCCGAGAAAATGGGACCGGAACAATTCGTTTCGTCAATGAACCGGAAAGCCGAAGAACTGGGAATGGAGAGCACGGTTTTTTTCAACCCTTCGGGCCTTGATTTCGAGGTTGACAAAGGAAATCAGTCGAGCGTCAGCGATTTGGAAAAATTGGTTATTTACATCGTTGATAAACACCCTCTGATTGCCGAGATGCTTTCCGTCTATGAAATGGACATGTATTACGAAGGCGGGCTGCATCATTACATGCGCAACACCAATGTTCTTTTGAAGGAAGATTCCCTATATGTTTGGGGTAAGACCGGCTATACCATCAAGGCCAAAGAATGCATCGTTCTGGTCATGCGACCCCCCTTTTCAAAAGACGAAAATAGTTATATCATTAACGTAATCATGGGCTCCGAAAACCGGTTTAAGAACGCCAGGCTCATGGAGCAGTGGATTAAAGAATCTTTTTATTGGTAAGTATGTCAATCTTTACCTTCAGCGCCATTAAAATATTGTCTCTGGCTTTTTTCTCTTCAGCCGTTTCCATCGTCATCGCCAAATTTTTGATAGAATTTTTGTATAAAATAAAGTTTTGGAAAAAAACGGCGCGGGAAAAGGCGATTGACGGAAGGGACGCGGATGTTTTACTCAGCCTGAACAAAGAAAGGGAAACCAGCGTTCCCCGGGGAGGGGGAATCATCATTTGGGTGAGCATGATTATCATTCTGGCTCTGATTTTGATTCTCAACTCTTTTTTCAAGGTCTGGTGGCTGGAAAAATTCAATTTCTTGTCCAGAGAAGAAACCTGGATTCCTCTTTTCGCCTTGATTTCCGCTTCGATAATCGGGTTGGTTGACGATATTTTCGTCGTGCACGGCAAGGGCAAATACGTGGGCGGAGGATTGAAGTTCGGGACCAGGTTCATTTTGGTGAGCCTGATCGGGCTCATCGGCGGCGCCTGGTTCTATTTCAAGCTCGGCTGGAGCACCGTTCACGTGCCCCTGCTTTTCAATTTTCCTTCCGGAATAGACATCAATCTGGGACTGGGCTACATTCTTCTTTTTATCATTGTTTGCCTTGCTTCCTGGGCCAGCGGGGTGGTGGACGGATTGGACGGCTTGGCCGGGGGAGTTTTCGGCTCCATTTTCGGCGCTTTCGCCATTATTGCTTTTGCTCAGGGCAAAATTGAATTAGCCAGCTTTTGCGCCGTCATTCTGGGCACCTTGTTCAGTTTTTTGTGGTTCAATATCCCTCCGGCCAAATTCTATATGGGCGAAACCGGCATTCTGGGGCTGTCCATAACCATGGCCACCATTGCCTTCATCACCAACTCGGTGGTGGTTCTGCCCATTATCGCCGGCATCCTGGTTATTGAAACCGGTTCGGTCATCATCCAGCTTTTATCCAAGAAGTTCAGGGGCAGGAAAATCTGGCTGTCCACTCCCATTCATCATCATCTCGAGGCCTCGGGCTGGAAAAGCTATCAGATTACGATGCGTTTTTGGATAATCAGCGTTGTTTTGGCTCTTTTGGGGGCCTCCATTCAGCTTTTAACATGACGTTAAGTTTTTTAAGGAAAAAATATCCCGTTTTTATCTACGAGAGCTACTCTTTCAGGCAAATGAAGAGCGGCCTTCAAGTTTCTTTTGTTTTCAAGACAGGGGACATTGTTTTCAATCCCAGGATTTTAATTAAAAAAGCCAAATCAAAAAAAGGGATTGATAATCTTGTTTTCAGCTTGGGCCTGATTGAATTGTTCAGCTACTGGAAAGCCGTCTGCTCGCCCAAAATTCTGATTAAATGCGGTTATTTGGATTCTTTCCAGAAGAAATGGTGGAAAGACCTTTTAATCAAGGGAATGGGCCAGTTCTTTTACGAAAACAAAATCAATTTCCTTAAAAAAGGATTCGTGGAAATTGAGGCGGTTAAAGGAAAATCATTTGCCAAGTCAAAAGATTACATCAAAGGAAAGCAGTTATTGATTCCAATAGGCGGAGGGAAAGATTCGGCCGTGGTTTTGGATTTATTGGCGCAGGAAAAAAACACTGCCTGCTTTTGCCTGAATCCTGACGAACACGTTAAAAAAATGGTTAAAATCGGCAATGGCAATGATTTCATCGTCGTGGAAAGGGAAATAGAGAAAAAGCTTTTGGCAATGAACAGAAAGGGATTTTTGAACGGTCATACTCCTTTTGTCGCCTATTTGTCCTTTTTGACGGTTTTAACCGCGGTTTTGTTCAACAAAAAATACGTGGTTTTCGGCAACGAAGACAGCGCCAACGAAGGGAACGTCAATTATCTGGGAAAGGAAATAAATCACCAGTATTCCAAGACCTATGATTTCGAAAAAAGATTCCGGGAATACTCGAAAAAATATCTGGCCAAGGACGTGGAGGTTTTCAGCGTATTGAGGCCTTTTTACGAACTGCAGATAGGAAAAATCTTTTCTTCGCTGAAGCAATATTTCCCGGTGTTTTTGAGCTGCAACGAAGCCAGCAAGACCTGTTCCGGAACAAAAAAGAAGACGGGCCGATGGTGCGGCCGCTGTTCAAAGTGCCTGTTCGTTTTTATGGTCCTTTATCCTTTCGTTGAGGAAAAAGAGCTGATTGAAATTTTCGGTTCCAATCTGCTGGAGAAAAAAGAATTGCTGGGAACCTTGAAAGAATTGATCGGGGAAAAGAAAGTGAAGCCCTTTGAGTGCGTGGGGACGAGAAGGGAATCGCTGGTCGCCCTGTATCTGGGATGGAAGAAAAGCTGTAAACATACTCCTTTTCTTTTAAGATATTTTGAAAAGAACATTCTTAATAAATATTCCGATTGGGAAAAAGAGGAAAAAAGGATAATGACGCACTGGAACAAGAAAAATTTCGTTCCCAAAGAATTCATATGAAAATAGAATCATTGAAGAATAAAAAAATATTGATTCTCGGCTTCGGCCAGGAGGGTTTGGACACCTTTCTTTTTTTAAAGAAGAAATTTCCGAGAAAAGAAATCTTTGTGGCGGACATCAAGGGATTAAAAGAATTTGATTCCAAATCAAGAAAAGCTTTGAAGAAGGCGATTCTGATTTTAGGCAAAAACTATCTTTCCAAAATAAAAGAATTCGACGTTATCATCAAAACTCCGGGTATTCCTTTAAGCAGGATTAAGAGATGCGCCGGCCAAGCCGTTATTACCAGCCAGACGGAATTGTTTCTGGACAACTGCAAGAATTTGGTGGTGGGAATCACCGGAACCAAAGGCAAAAGTACCGCCTCGGCTCTGCTTTACCATGTTTTGAAAAAGAACGGCTTTGACGCTTATCTGGTGGGGAACATTGAAGCCCCGGCCCTGCCTTATCTTGAAAAAGCGAAAAAGAGAACGGTTTTTGTCTACGAAATGTCCTGCCACCAGCTTGACAATCTGAAAAAAAGCCCGAGCATCGCCGTTTTTTTGAACATTTATCCCGAGCATCTGGATTATTACAAAAATTTCAAGGAATATTTTTCAGCCAAGGCCAATATCGCTCTTCACCAGAAGAAAAGCGATTACTTTGTCTTTAACCCCCGATTCGCCTTGATTAAGGGCCTGGTCGAGAAAGTCAAATCAAAAGCAGTTCCCATTAAGGGAGATAAAATTCTTTCGGACATTACTCATCAAGACAATTTAAACGCTGTTTTTGAGGTTTGCAGGATATTGAAGTTAAATCAGGATAAGGTTTTGAAAGCGCTGAAAACTTTCAAAAAGCTTCCTCATCGCCTGGAATATGTCGGAGAGTATAAAGGCATTAAATTCTATGACGATTCCATTTCCACCATTCCCGAGTCAATGATTTACGCTTTGGACAAGCTGGGAGACGACGTTCAAACCATAATTGCGGGCGGGCTGGACAGGGGAATCGATTTCAAGAAATTGGGTAAAAGAATCGCTTCAAGCAAGGTTAAAACCCTGATTCTTTTTCCCGATTCCGGAAAAAAGATATACAAGGCAATTAAAAGAGAAATCAACCATTATTTCGTTTCCTCGATGGAGAAAGCCGTGGAGTTATGCTTTAAAACCACCAACCAGGGGAAAATATGCCTTTTGTCGCCAGCCTCTTCCAGTTACAATTTGTTCAAGAATTTCAAGGAAAGAGGGGATTTGTTTAAAAAATACGTAAAAAGCTATGAGAAAAGGAAATAAGCCGGATACGGGATTGTTGATAATCATTTCCCTCCTTGTCTTGGTCGGTGTTTTGGCTTTGGCCACCACGTCCGTTCCCTGGTCTTTGATAAACGGCAAAGACCCCGGCTATTTCTTGCGCCACCAGATGTTGATGGGTCTTTTGCCCGGCCTTTTGGCCGCTTTCGTCGTTTACCGGACGCCGATTAATTTTATCAAGAAGATAAGCCCTTTTCTTTTTGTTATTGCCTATATCCTGATGTTTGTGGTTTTGATTCCTTCCATAGGCAAGACCGAACTGGGGGCGACCCGCTGGCTGCAGCTGGGGCCGGTAAGCTTTCAACCATCCGAGTTTCTCAAGCTGGCCACCATAATCTATCTGGCCGCCTTGTTGAGCTCTTTGAAGCAAAGGAATCTTTTCATGACTTTTCTCGTTTTCGTCGGCTTGATTTTCGTGGCCCTGATTATCCAGTCCAATTTAAGCACTCTGATTATCATTTCTTTGGTTTCTTTCATTATTTTTTTCTGCGCCAATACGCCCCTGAAATATAATCTGGCTTTTGTTCTTTTGGGAATAGTCGGCTTTGCCGTTCTCGCCATGGTCAGCCCTTACCGCAGAGGAAGATTGCTGGTTTTCCTCCATCCCGAGACCGATCCTTTGGGCATCGGCTATCAGGCCAGGCAGGCCTTGATTTCCATCGGCTCGGGCGGAATCATCGGCTCGGGCTTGGGATTAAGCGTCCAGAGATACGGCTTTATTCCTCAGTCCATCTCTGATTCCATTTTCGCCGTTTTCGCCGAAGAAACCGGCTTTATCGGCGGATTGGCCTTGATAGCGCTTTTTGCGGCTTTTACTTTTGTTTGTTATTCTCTGGCCAAAAAAGAAACCGACCCCTTCTTGCGGCTAGTCGTTATCGGCATCGGCTCCTGGCTTACCCTTCAGGCCCTGGTTAACATCGGGGCCATGACCAATCTTTTGCCTTTGAGCGGGACGCCTTTGCCCTTTATCAGCTACGGCGGTTCTCATTTGATTTTTGAACTGATGGCCTGCGGGTTGCTTTTGAAAATATCTTCAAGGCAGGCCTCTTGTTAAAAACGGGAAAAAATACTATATTTAAAGCATATGAAAGTTGTGTTCACGGGCGGCGGTACGGGCGGACATGTTTTTCCCATTATCGCCGTGGTGAGAGAAATGAAAAAGAAGGGGCCTTCCAACACAGAGCTTATCTATATCGGCCCCAAGGACGAATATTCCCAGGAGGCGCTGCCCAAAGAGGGAATCAGGCCCTACTACATCTTCTCGGGAAAATTAAGGAGGTATTTTTCAATACCCGATATTTTTTTGAACATCGCCGATATTTTTTTCAAGATTCCCGTGGGGATTATTCAGTCCCTGTCTTTGGTTTTTTTCATCGCTCCCGATTTGATTTTCAGCAAAGGCGGTTACGGTTCCATTCCCGTGGTCGTTGCCGGCTGGCTTTTGGGAGTGCCGGTTTTTCTTCACGAATCGGACATTGTCCCCGGGCTGGCCAATAAGCTTTTAAGCAAGCTCAGCTCCGAGATTTTCGTTTCTTTTCCGGTGAAAGAGACGGAATATTTTCCTTTGAAGAAAATGATTCAGGTGGGAACCCCGATTCGGGAAGAACTGCTTAACGGCGATGCGGAGAAAGCCAAGGAAATATTCAAACTGAAAAAAGAAAATCCGGTCATTCTGATTCTGGGCGGTTCTCAGGGAAGCCAGAGGATAAACGAGCTGATTATGGAGATTCTGCCCGACCTTTTGAACAAGTTTGAGATTATTCACCAGACCGGCGTAAAAGATTTTCCCAGAATCCAAAGAGAGGTCCTTGCCCTGGTCCCCGAACCAGTCAGAAAAAACTATCACCCCTTCGCTTTTCTGCCCGAAGAACAATTGAAGCAGGCTTACAGCCTTTCCGACTGCGTCATTTCCCGGGCCGGGTCGGGAACGATTTTTGAAATAGCGGCCCTGAGAAAACCCAGCGTCCTGATACCTCTGCCCGAATCGGCCCAGAATCACCAGGTAAAAAACGCTTATGCTTATGCCCGGTACAACGCCTGCCTGGTTCTGGAAGAAGGGAATCTGTCCCCCCATTTCTTTTTGGAAAAACTGAATAATCTTTTTTTGTACAATTATCTCCAGGAAATGAAGGTCGGGGCGGAAAAGTTCGCCAAGCCCAGGGCGGCCGACGTCATTGCCAGGTATTTATTGGAATTTTTGGAATAATATGATTGCCAAGAAAGAAGAAAACAGAATAAGGACCAGGTTTGCGCCTTCGCCCACCGGGCCCCTGCACATCGGCGGCGTGAGAACGGCCCTTTTCAACTATTTGTTCGCCAGGAAAAACAAGGGCGATTTCGTGCTGAGAATCGAAGATACGGACAAGGAAAGGTCAAAAGAAGAATGGGAAAGCCAATTGATGAAAAGCCTGGAATGGTTCGGCTTGAACTGGGACGAAGGGCCGATGATTTCCGAACAGCAGAAAATAGATTTCGGAAACCATGTCGTCAATTATCTGGGCAGCCATGCTCCCTACCGGCAGAGCGAAAGAACGGGAATTTACAAAAAATATCTGCAGCAATTAATTGATGCCGGCCAGGCATATTTCTGCTTTTGCACCAAAGAAGAGCTTGACGCCCAGAAGCAGTATTTGATGTCCATCGGCGAGCCGCCGGTCTATCAGGGCGAGTGCCGGGATTTGCCGAAGGAGAAAGCGGAAGAATACCTGAAAGAGGGAAAGAATTGCGTCATCAGGTTCAAGACTCCCGATAATCTGAAAATATCCTTTATCGATTTAATCAGGGGGAAGATAGAATTCGATTCGTCCGTTCTGGGAGACTTTGTCATTGCCAAAGACCTGGAAAATCCCTTGTACAATTTTACCTGCGTGGTTGATGACGCGGAAATGGAAATATCCCACGTCATCAGGGGCGAAGAGCACGTTTCCAACACTCCCAAGCAGATAGTTTTAATCAGGGCCCTGGGATTCGAAGAGCCGGCTTACGCCCACTTGCCCCTGATTCTCAACACCCAGAGGAAAAAGATGTCAAAAAGAGAAGGCAAGACCTCGGTAACCGAATATATCGAAGAGGGTTATTTGCCCGAAGCCCTGATTAATTTCATCGCCCTTCTGGGCTGGAACCCCGGCACGGAGAGGGAAATATTTTCTTTGGACGAATTGATTGCCGAGTTTTCTCTGGAGAAAATACAAAAAGCCGGAGCCGTATTCAATCTGGAAAAGCTGAACTGGCTTAACGGGACGTATTTGAGGAAAAAAGGCCTGAAAAATTTGACCCTTGACTGCCTTCCTTATCTGGAAAAAGCCGGCTTCATTGAAAGCGTGTCTTTGAATTTGTTCAGGATAAAAGAAACCAAAGAAGAGGTTTCCCTTGATTGGTTGGAAAAAGTAGTTTCTCTTTACCAGGAAAGACTGAAGAAGTTGAGTGAAATCGTTGAGTTGGTTGATTATTTCTTCAAAAAAGAACCGGATTATCCCAAAGAGCTTTTGCGTTGGAAACAGATGAGCGGCAAAGAAATATTGGATTCGCTTGAAGCGTCTTTAAGGGTTATTTCCGGCTTAAAGGATTTTAAGGCAGATAATCTTCAGGAGGCCTTGTTCAAAGAAGCCGAGAAAACGGGCGACCGGGGCAATTTGCTCTGGCCGTTAAGAGTGAGTTTGACCGGAAAGAAGAGTTCGGCCGGACCCATGGAAATAGCCGAAGTCTTAGGCAAAGAAAAAACAACGGAAAGGATTAAAAAAGCAATAAGAATAATGGAAAATGAATAAATTGTTCGTCATTGTTCTGGTTCTTGTCTTTGTCGGATTGACCTGCTCCGCCAGCAGCGGCTTTGATTGGTCTTTTATTGATTCCTTTAAAGACAGAATAATATATTTGAAGGACTGGTTTTTGAGCAACGGAGCGAGGGAAGAGTTCAGAAGGGAGTTGTCGGGCCTGAAACAGGAAATTCCTCTTTTGTTCCGGGAAATCTGGATGAAAATCAAGGGCTTTTCAATATAGGGGGATTGGTGTATATTAAGCTTATGGAAGTAAGAAAAATTGCCAAACTGGCGTATTTGATTGTTGAAGAAAAAGAATTTGAGAAAGAGTTTTCCGCGATTTTGGGCTATGTGGACAAGCTGAAAGAGCTTGACGTTTCCCGGGTTGAAGAAACAGCCAACCTTTCTTCCTCGAAAAACGTTTTCCGGGAAGACGTGGAAGAAAGAAAAGAAACAAAGGATATCCTCAAGCTGATGCCCGAAACAAAGAATAATTATTTAGAAGTTAAAGAAGTTTTTTTTGAAAATGAGTGAATTGACCAAACTTACAATTGAACAGCTTCACCAAGGGCTCAAGGCCAAAGATTTTTCTTCAACCGAGTTGACCCAAGCGTTTTTAAAAGAGGTTGAAAAAAAAGACAAGGATATAGGGGCCTTTTTGACCCTGATGCCCGAAAGCGCTTTAGAGCAGGCCGAAGAGGCCGACCGAAAGATTAAAAAAGGGGAGATTGATTTGCTGACCGGCATTCCCTGCGCCATCAAGGACAACATCATGATAAAGGGGATTAGATGCACGGCTGGCTCCAGATTCCTTGAAGAATACGTTTCTCCTTACGATGCTACGGTGACAAAGAAGCTCAAAGAAAGAGGAGCGGTTTTTTTGGGCAAGACCAATCTTGACGAGTTCGCCATGGGTTCTTCCTGCGAGAATTCGGCTTTTCATCCCACCAAAAACCCCCGCGACTTGAGCCGGGTTCCCGGCGGTTCTTCGGGCGGTTCGGCCGCGGCCGTGGCCGCCGACATGTGCGCCTTTGCCTTGGGTTCGGACACCGGCGGCTCCATCAGGCAGCCGGCCAGTTTCTGCGGCATCGTCGGCCTTAAGCCGACCTACGGCTCGGTTTCCAGGTACGGATTGATTGCCTTTGCTTCGTCTTTGGACCAGGTCGGACCAATGACCAAAAGCACGGAAGACGCCCGGATTGTTTTTGAATCTTTAAGGGGTTTGGATAAGATGGATTCGACTAGCGTTGAAACGAAGGATACCGAAGAATTAAAAAAGATAAGAATCGGGGTGCCCAAAGAATATTTCGGCAAGGGGCTGGACCCGGAAATCGAGAAATCAATCCGAGAAGCGATCGCTTTTTATGAAAAGCAGGGAGCGGAAATATCGGAGGTGAGCCTGCCTCATACGGATTACGCTCTGGCCTGCTACTATATCATTGCTCCTTCCGAGGCCAGCGCCAATCTGGCCCGGTTTGACGGCATCAGGTACGGAAAGGTCGCCGAAGGAAAGAATCTTATGGATTATTACTTCCAGAACCGAACCAAGGGTTTCGGCCGGGAAGTGAAAAGAAGGATTATCCTCGGCACCTATACTCTGTCGGCCGGGTATTACGACGCTTATTACAAAAAAGCCCTGAAAGTGAGAACCCTGATAAAAAGGGATTTTGAAAAAGCTTTTGAAAAAGTCGACGTTATCCTGGGCCCGACCTCGCCCTGTTTGCCGTTTAAGATAGGGGAAAAGACCGCTGACCCTTTATCAATGTATCTGGCGGACGTTTATACGGTTTCGGTTAATCTGGCGGGGTTGCCGGCCGTTTCTTTGCCATGCGGGACAAGCCAGGGACTGCCTGTCGGCATGCAATTGATCGCCCCGGCTTTCAAAGAAAACAATTTGTTTATAACAGCTAAAATATTTGAACAAAAACATGACAATTAACGACATCAATTCATTTTTATCATCTTCCGAGTTTACCGAATTCCTTGTTCCTTTTAAGGCGATTTTTCTCCTTTTGTCCTTGATTATGGTTTGCCTGGGATTGTATTATCTGGTGCAGCAGAAGGAGCTTCTCAAAGAGACGAGAAGAAAAATTGACAATTTTTTCAGTCAGCAGCACTTTAGCGTCCATGTTGATTTCGCTTCCCAATGGAAGGAAATCAAGGCTCTCTTGCCCAAGGAAGACCAGATTACCTACAGATTAATCGTTACCCGGATGTCCAATCTGTTTTTTGACATTCTGGAGAAATCGAATTTGAGCGACAAGACGCTGGAAGAGCTTGACGAGAGGAGAATACCCAACTTAAGGGAGGTGAAAGAAATAGTGGAAATGGCGGAGAAGCTGAGGGATGACTCGTCTTTGCCCGTTGATATCGACAAGGTGAAAGAACTGGCTGCCTCTTTTGAAAAAACCATGGCTTACTTAAAGCTTCTTTAACCCTTGATTTTATTTCTTTTTCTGTTAAAATACTTTTATTCGTATCACAGCGGTTTGGAGGAGTAGTACCTCGCCAGTCTCATAAGCTGGAGACCCTGGTGCAATTCCAGGAACCGCAACATTTTTGTTTTGAGCTTCTCGCTCAATCAAGCCTGAGTAGCTCAGTGGTTAGAGCACTCGTTTCATAAGCGAGAAGTCGTGGGTTCGACTCCCACCTTAGGCACAAATACGGACCCGTAGCGAAATTGGTCATCGCGCCTCCCTGTCACGGAGGAGACTGCCGGTTCGAGTCCGGTCGGGTCCGCAGATTTTGTTTGACTTTGGGCGTCGCGTTTAATATAATGATTTAATGAAGAAATCCTTCACTTTAATTGAGATTCTGGTGGTCATCGTGATAATCGGAATCATTTCCGCTTTCATTATTATTGGAATGAATTCTATTTCAAGCAGTGCCAATATTGCTAAAATAAAAGTTTTCTCTAACTCATTAAGAAATTCTTTATTAATAAACATTATGGGAGAGTGGCGATTTGACGATGTTTCGGGAACAGAGGCAAGAGACAGTTGGAGTACCCTGGATGGAACGCTTCAAAGCTTTACGGACACTTCGGCGGGATATGGAGACAATAACGCTTCCGGATGGATGAGCTCTAAAAATTGTATTTCGGGAACTTGCCTTAAGCTTGATACTGCTCAATATGTTTCTGTCGCTACTGTTTTCCCTGCGATAGGAGACAATAGCTTTACTTTTGAAGCATGGGCGAAAACAGATGCTGTTGACAGCGCCAGACACTCAATTTTTAGTCTGTCTGTTTCTGGAATCACAAATTGGGCAGGGACGTTAGATTTTCCTCATACTACAACAAATAGAGCGTTAATGTATATTAGAGGCTCCTGTTACAGATATTCTTTAAAAAATATCAACGATAATGAATGGTATCATATTGTTGGTGTTTTTGACAGAAGCAAGGCAACCCCCGACATGTATCTTAATGGAAAATTAGACAATGGAGTTTCTTCTAGCTCAGAGTGTGCTACGACAGGAACAATTCCTTCGGGCACAATAAATTTGGCATATAATAGTTATAAAGGTGTTGTAGACGAGTTCAGAGCATATAGCGCGGCCGTCCCGTCTTCTAAAATAGAACAAAGCTATTGTGCCGGCTTGAATAGACTGTTTGTTAATAACGGATTAGACGCAACAGAATACGAACAGAGATTGGGGGAACTAAAATCTAACTTGACGAATAATGAATAAATCGTTCACCTTAATTGAAATACTGGTGGTCATCGTGATTATCGGAATCATTTCCGCTTTTATCATCGTTTCCATGGCCGGGGTTTCAGACAAGGCCACTATTGCCAAAGGACAAGCCTTCTCCAATTCTTTGAAGAATGCCCTGATGTTGAATCTGGTTTCGGAATGGAAATTCGAGGGACCGACTGCAATTGATGGAACAGCCACAACAGATGACGCCAAAGATACTTGGGGAAGCAATAACGCAAGCTCTGTTAACGGCAATCCTGCGGTTAAGGGCGGCTCAAGCTGTATTTCGGGGAAATGCCTTTATTTTGACGGAACCGGCGATAGTTTTTCGATTCCTGATAGCGCCACCCTAGATACTATATTTGGAACAGAGAATTTTACACTTGAGGCTTGGGTTTATTCGGTAAAACTAGCGGCTTTTCAGGGAATAATCAATAAAAGAACTAGTTCGGCTTACGCAGAATCAATAGGGGGCATTTTTATTGATAATGATGGAGACACATTAAGATTTTTAATAGGAACCGGAAGTAGCATGAACAGTATAACTTATTCGTTAACCGATTATCACGATAAGTGGATTCATGTTGTGGGAACGGCTGGAGCAGGATATATTAAGCTTTATATTAATGGTCTACAATCGGGGAGTCCTGTTGCGATTACTGCTGATATGCCTCAAAATAATGAACCAATGACCATCGGGGGTTTTTATTTTGGGTATAGATGTTTTTCAGGCAGGATTGATGAGGTAAGAATATATAATAATCCCATACCAACATCTTTGATTAAAGAAAACTATTATTCCGACCTGAATAAATTATTGATTAGCAAACAAATTGACAACCGGGAAATTCAAGAAAGGTTAAGCCAATTAAAATAATGAATAAAAACATATGACCATATTTTTGCCCGTCTCAATGATTATTCTTCTAATCCTTATTCTTTTGGGAGTCGTTTGGTATAGGCTGAACAAAAACCGACCGCCTGATTATTACGCTTTTTTCATTATCGGCGTCATCTGGCTGCCTTTAGGGCTCTTGATGGGAAATAACGTTTTGGCGGGTTTGGGATTGGTGTTTTTGATAGCCGGATTAGTGAATAAAAAGAAATGGAAAGAAAACAGGGTTTCCTGGAGCCAGTTAAGCGAAAAAGAAAAGAAGCTGAAAACAGTCGCAATAATTATTCTGGGCTTTTTGGTAATCATTGGATTGACTGTCTGGTATTTGCTTGAAAAAGGTTTTATTGCTTGATTGTATTTAAGCCGGCCCGAGGGTCGGTTTGACTTTTTTAAAAAATATTGTATCATGTCTCTTAGGAGGAATGAGAATGAATGCCGTAGAAATCTTCCAGTTCTTTCAAAACAAGGGGTATCTCAAGTTAAACCCCGAGAAAATCAGAAAAAGCCTGTTGAGAAAAAAACAAACGAACGGAGACATAGAGCTTTCGTTAAAATTAATGGCCTGCATAGCGGTCTTGAACGAAGTGATTTTCCCTCCGGGCAACGACATTGCTTTTCACTTTATTCCCGGCGTAAGCAAGTACGGTTTTACAGCCCAATATTGTCCGGGTCCTGGTGAAAGCTACGACGTTTTCGTAGAAGATATTTCAAAAGACGTTAATCATGAAATACAAAACGTCAAATTGATTCTTATAAGCGAAGACGGAGAGCTTGACCATTCTTTTCCCAGAACATTGGAGCAATACTCCATCGGCACCGCTGTTCATGAAAACAGGCACAGGATTCAGAGGCAGAAAGGATTCAGAATGTTTAAGCCGGGAGACGTTGAAACTAGTGAGGGGCGACTAAAACATTTCCTCAGATTTGTGACGATACTTCAAGAGACAACGAAGGAATACTACGAAGAAGCGGGAAAATCAAAATACTTTATTTCCAAAAGAATGTCTCCTGTAGAATTCGACGCCCGAATTATTGAATACCTGGCCATGGATATGCTTTATCGCGAAACAAGCTTGGAATCTCTTATCGGGCTGGTGCTCCTGCAGGCTCCGTTAACAATAAAGGATTAGTCAATAATCCTTTTTTTGCTGTTGATTTTTCTTCGGTTTTGGGGTAAAATAGGCATATAAACATGGACATCGATTCTTTAAAAGAAACAATAGAAAAGGAGCTGAGGGAAGTTAAAAACTCAAAGGAATTGAGGGATTTTTCCAATAAATACTTGGGCAAGAAAGGGGAAATCAGGAAGATTTTCGCGGAAATCAAAGACCTGGCCGTGGAAGAAAAAAAGACGATGGGCAGGGAGATAAACGAGTTCGTGGCCGAACTGGAAAAGAAAATAGAGGAACTGCGGGAAGTTCTGCAGCAAGGCACGGCCGAAGCGGAGAAAGTCAATCTTAATTTGCCCGGAGAAAAGATAGAATCCGGGCATTTGCATCCTTTGACGACGGTCAGGAGAGAAATCGAAGAAATATTCCGGCTGATGGGCTTTGCCGTGGTTGAGGGTTTTGAAATTGAAGACGAATGGCATAATTTTGATTCTCTGAACATTCCCGAAGGACATCCGGCCCGAGACGCCTTGTCCCTGGGTAAAACCCTTTATTTAAGAAACAAGCTTCTTTTGAGGAGCCACACTTCTCCCGCCCAGACGAGATACATGAAAAAACTGGGGGCGCCTTTGCGAATCGTCATTCCCGGCCGGGTTTACCGTTACGAAAGAACCGACGCTTCCCACGAAACAAACTTCTATCAGATAGAGGGATTGATGGTTGACGAGAACGTTTCCGTGGCCGACCTTAAAGGGGTCCTGGAAAGATTTCTTCAGGAATTCTTTAAGAAGAAAGTGGCCATCAGGCTAAGGCCCAGCTATTTCCCTTTTACCGAACCCAGTTTTGAAATCGACATGAGCTGCGCCGTTTGCTCGGGTGCCGGATGTCCGGCCTGCAAAAGAACGGGCTGGGTGGAGATACTGGGAGCGGGCATGGTCCATCCCCAGGTAATTAAGAACGGGGGATTGGACCCGGAAAAATGGAACGGTTTCGCTTTCGGCATGTCCATTGACCGGCTGACCATGATGAAATACAAGATAAACGACATCCGCTGGTTTCACAGCGGGAATCTTAAATTCTTAAAACAATTCTAAAATGACAATATCATATTCCTGGCTAAATTCATTTTTCAAAAAACCTTTGCCCCAGCCGGAAAAGCTGGCGGAGATTTTAACCATGCATTCGTTTGAGAACGAATCGATTGAGAAAAAAAAGAACGACTGGATTTTGAACATCGACGTTCTGCCCGACCGGGGAGGAGACTGTTTTTCTCATTTGGGGGTGGCCAGGGAATGCGCCGCCATTCTCAATTTGAAGATGACTTGCCCTTCAGTCAAACTCAAAGAAGGAAAGGCCAAAATCAGGGATTTTCTCAAAGTTGAAGTAAGGGATAAAAACTGCCGGCGCTATTCGGCCAGAATGATTACCAATGTGAAAATCGGTCCGTCGCCGAAATGGGTGGAGAATAAACTCATTAACTGCGGATTAAATCCCATCAATAACGTGGTTGACGCGGCCAATTTTGTAATGCTGGAGCTGGGCCAGCCCTTGCACGCTTTTGATTACGACAAAATCGAGGGGAAAAAGATTGTCGTGAGAAAGGCCAGGCCCAACGAAAACATTGTCTTGTTGAATGACAACGAATGTATATTGGATAAAAAAATAATGGTTATCGCCGACGAGAGAAAGGCCCTGGCCATTGCCGGTATCAAGGGCGGCAAAGCCGCGGAAATATCAGACGAAACCAGGACGGTGGTTCTGGAATCAGCCAGCTTCGACCCAAAAACAATAGGACAGACCGCCAGAAAGCTCAATTTAAGGACCGACGCTTCGGCAAGGTTTGAACATAATCTTGACCCCAATCTTACGGAATCGGCTTTGGACAGATTAAGCCAGTTAATCGTAGAATGGGCCAAGGGGGAAGTTGTTTCAGGTATGATTGACGTTTATGAGGAAAAAACAAAGCCCGGTAAAATTAAGCTGGAACTGAGCTTATTGAACAAGGTTTTGGGCGTTGTCGTATCCCAGAGCGAAACAATCGGCATCTTAAACCGATTGGGAATAAAGATTCTGTCAAAAACCAATAAAGCCGTTTTACTGGAAATTCCCACCTTCAGGCAGGATTTGCTTATTCCGGAAAACATAATCGAAGAAGTGGGAAGAATCTACGGTTACGAAAAGATTTCCTCGATTCTGCCTTGCATTAAAGAGTATCCGGCGGAAAGAAACAATTTAGATTTTTTTATCAACAAATCCAAAGACGTTTTAAAAGAGCTCGGCTTTATCGAGGTCTACAATTATTCATTCTTGGGCGACAAGGAAAAGGAAAAATACAAACTGAAAGCGGAAGAAATCAAAAATCCCGTAAGCAGTTTCGCCAAGTATTTGAGGCCCAGCCTGATTCCTCTCTTGGTAAAAAACATTGAAGAAAACCTGAAGTGGTTTGAAGGCGTAAAGATTTTTGAATTGGGAAAGGTGTTTTGGGGACAGGACAGGAAAATATCGGAGAAGATGATGCTTTCCGGAGGAATTTCTTCGAAAAAAGAAAAATCGTTTCTCCGCCTGAAAGGGGAAGTCATTTTTCTTTTGGAGCAATTGGGCATAAAAAAGATTGTTTTTGAAAAGGGGGCCAAGGATTCCATATTCAGCGATTCTTTGGATGTTTTAATAAACGGAGAAAAAGCCGGAAGAATGGGACAAACGGCTTTCAATGTTTTTTGTTTCGAGCTGGATTTCGATGTCCTGATGAAGCATGCCGGCGAAGAAAAAGAGTACGAGAAGATATCCTATCATCCGCCGGCCACCAGAGACATTTCCGGAACCGTTAACGAGAATGTTTCCATTGAAGACCTGAAGGAAAGAATAAGGCAGGGGGGCAGGGGATTGATTAAAGGTTTGGAGATTTTTGACGTTTATCAGGGGCCGGGAATCGGAAAAGGCAAAAAAAGCGTTTCCTTCCACATCATTTTCCAGTCGGAAGAAAAAACTCTTGATGCAGAGACAATAGACAAGACTCAAAAAGAAATAATTAAGATTCTTTCCGAGCAATTGGGCTGGGAAGAGAGAAAATAACATGGCAAAAGAAAAAGCGTCATCATACAGCGCGAAAGATATTTACGTTTTGGAAGGGCTTGACCCGGTAAGAAAAAGGCCGGGCATGTACATCGGTTCAACCGGACCCCAGGGTCTGCACCATTTGGTTTACGAAGTGGTGGATAATTCTTTGGACGAGGCCTTGGGGGGATACTGCGACAAAATCGAGGTGTATCTGCTTCCCGGAAACAGGGTCAAGGTTACTGACAACGGGAGGGGTATTCCGGTGGACAAGCACGAGAAAACCAAGAAGTCGGCTTTGGAAACCATTATGACCACCCTCCACGCCGGAGGAAAGTTCGGGGGCAGTGCTTACAAAATATCGGGCGGTCTTCACGGCGTGGGTATTTCCGTTGTCTGCGCTCTGTCCAAATACATGAGGGCCGAGGTTTGCCGGGAGGGACACGAGTATGCGCAGGAATACAAGCAAGGTAAGCCGACCACCGCGGTTAAAAAAACAGGGGACTGCAAAGAAAAAGGAACAACCATCATTTTCGAGCCGGATCCGGAGATATTCAAGGAAATCGTTTTTGACAGGAAAAAACTCCTCAATCATTTGAGGCAGCAGGCCTATCTGACCAAGGGAGTAAGGATAGATTTTTACGATTCCAGGGATGAAAAGAATCCTTTTGACTACCATTTCTATTTCGAAGGAGGCATCAAATCGTACTTGAAGCACCTTATAAAGAACGAGGAAATTGTGCACCACAATCCTTTTTACGGCACGGGAGAAAAAGAAGAAATCGTCATTGAATCCGCTTTTGCCTATACCGACGACTACGAAACATACGAAGAAAGCTTTACCAATAATATCTTTACCGTGGAAGGCGGCACTCATCTGACCGGGTTCAGGGCGGCTTTGACCAGGTTAATCAACGATTATGCCAGAAAAGGAGGGTTCCTCAAGGAAACAGAGCCCAATTTGAGCGGAGACGATATCCGGGAAGGATTGACGGCCATTGTTTCCATTAAGATAAAAGACCCGCAGTTTGAGGGCCAAACCAAGTCAAAGCTGGGGAATCCCGAAGCCAGGACGGCCACGGAAACGGTGGTGGGCGAGGCCTTGGCCGATTATCTGGAGAAATTCCCCCAGGATGCCAAGATAATCATCGAGAAAGCAGTTTTGTCGTATAAGGCGAGAAAAGCGGCCAAGGCGGCCAAGGAAACCGTTTTGAGAAAAGGCGTTCTGGACGGCTTGTCCTTGCCCGGCAAGCTGGCCGACTGCACTTCCAGAAAGCCGGAAGAGTCGGAGTTGTTTATCGTCGAGGGAGAATCGGCCGGCGGCTCGAGCAGGCAAGCCAGGGACAGAAGATTCCAGGCCATTCTTCCCATTAAAGGAAAGATTCTTAATGTGGAAAGGGTGAGGCTGGACAAGATGCTGTCGTCGCAGGAAGTCAAATCGCTGATTATCGCTTTGGGCACGGCCATTGCCGACGATTTCCAGATGGACAAGCTGAGATACCAGAGAATAATCATCATGTGCGATGCCGACAGCGACGGCAATCACATCAAAACCCTTTTAATGACTTTGTTTTTCAGGCACTTCAAGCCCATAATCGAGAACGGGTATTTGTATATCGCCCAGCCGCCTTTGTACAAGATACAATCGGGCAAAGATATCCAGTATGCCTATTCCGACGAAGAAAAGGAGAAAATCCTGGTTTCTTTGAAGGACAAGAGCAAGATAAACATTCAGAGATACAAGGGTTTGGGAGAAATGAATCCCGAGCAATTATGGGAAACCACTATGGACCCGTCCAAGAGAATTCTTCTTCAGGTTGGCGTTGATGACGCCAAAGAAGCGGACGATACTTTTGATATGCTGATGGGCAAGGAGGTTCTTCCCCGAAAAAGATTCATTCAGGGTTCGGCCAAAAGCGTGAGGAATCTTGATGTTTAATCTCAAAAAAGTTAAAATATCTTAATGGAACAAAAATCGTTCACCTTAATTGAAGTCCTGGTGGTCATTGTCATTATCGGAATCATTTCCGCCTTCATTATCGTTTCCATGACCGGGGTTTCAGACAAGGCAAGGATTGCCAAGAGCCAGGTTTTTTCCAACTCTTTAAAGAATTCGTTATTAATGAATCTTGTTTCAGAATGGAAGTTTGACGGAAATGCTGATGATTCTTGGGGAACTAACAACGGAACATTGATCGGCCCAACTCATCTTCCTGTATTAAAAACTGGTTCGGATTGCATCTCTGGTTCTTGTTATGATTTTGATGGATCAGAAGATTATATTAATATTGGTAGTGGACCTTCCTTAGTAATAACAGATGCGATTAGTATAGAATTTTGGGCATATAAAGAGGGGACAAGCAGTAATGGGTATTGTTCTGAAGTGGTTTCAAGAAGAAATTGCTATGATGTTTGTTGTGAAGATTTATATACAACTTTTCCAGGGGTTACTGGTACACCATTGATAGCTGATAATTCCATACCTTCTTATAATAAATGGTATTATCTTGTGTATACTTATGATTCTAATGATAAAATTGGAAGAGCCTATAGAGACAGTACGCTAATAAATACTAAAGACGTAGCAGCTTCTTATCCCACTGCAACATCTTATAAGTTAGGAACAAGTTGTGGTGGTTTGTCTATATCCAACCCTAGTTATAGGTGGAACGGTTTATTAGATGAGATTCGTCTTTATGGCGTGGCTATTCCGACTTCCCAAATCCGGCAAAACTATTATTCCGGCTTGAGCAGATTATTATTAAATAACAATTTAGGTTTTAACGAATATCAGGAAAGGATATCAAGTTTGGCGAAAAATTGACATTTGGGCTTTCTTTTGCTAATCTAAAGCATTATGAAACTATCAAATCTTTTCAAGGATGTCGGTTCGGAGATTAAGAAAATAACGTGGCCGACCCGCAAAGAAACAATCAAATACACTTTAATCGTGATAGGAATTTCCGTAGCCGTAGCTATGTTTTTGGGCAGTTTTGACTTCGTTTTCGTCAGGTTAATGGAAAGATTCATCTTTAAATAATTATGGCCAAGCAACAGGAATCACACGAAAGAAGATGGTACGTCCTGCATACCTATTCCGGATACGAGGACGCGGTGGCGAAAAACCTGAAACAAAGGGTGGAATCTTTGGGCATGGAAGACAAGATTTTCAATGTTCTGGTTCCCAAGGAAAAGAAGATTAAAATCAAGAACGGAAAGAAGAAAACCGTTGAAGAAAAAATATATCCCGGCTATGTCCTGGTGGAGATGGTGGTTACCGACGATTCCTGGTACGTGGTGAGGAACACCCCCAACGTCACCGGCTTTGTCGGTTCCGGAACCGTTCCCTTGCCCGTTTCCATGGAAGAAATAGATTTGTTAAAAAACAAGATAGCTTCGGAAGAACCCAAGTATACGATTGAGTTCAGGAAAGGAGATTTGGTGAAAATAACGGACGGGCCGTTCAAGGATTCCGAAGGCAAGGTTTCCGAAACCGACAAGGAAAAAGGCAAGGTCAAGGTTCTGATTAACATGTTCGGACGTGATACGCCGCTGGAACTGGATTCATTACAAATTAAAAAGATGTAACATGGCAAAACAAGTAAAAGCGCTGATAAAATTACATATTCAGGCGGGTAAAGCCAATCCGGCGCCTCCGGTCGGTCCGGCTTTGGCCCAGCACCAGATTAACATCGCGGAATTCTGCCAAAGATTCAACGATGCCACTAAAGAAATGGGAGATTTCAAGATTCCCATTGAGATTACCGTCTATGCCGACCGTTCTTACGATTTCATTCTGAAACAGCCCCCGGCCGTCCAGCTTATCAAGAAAGCCGTCGGTTTGGAAAAAGGTTCCGGCGAACCCAATAAGAAGAAAGTGGGAACCATAACCCGGGCTCAGCTGGAAGAAGTGGCCAAGCAGAAAATGCCCGACCTCAACGCCAATGATTTGGAGCAGGCAGTCAAGATTATCGAGGGCACGGCCAGATCGCTGGGCCTTGAAATTGAAAAAGAATGATTTTATCGGACAGAGAAATCAAAAAACTGATAGACAAGAATATTATTAAAATCAGCCCCAAGCCTGATTTTAAAAAGCAGCTCGGTTCCGCTTCTTTGGATTTGCGTTTGAGCGGGGAATTTATGGTCTTCAACCACACCAAAAAGGCCTACATTGACACCAGGGACCCGGAAAGCTTCAAGGACACCACCACTCTGGTTAAGGTAAGAAAGAAAGACCCTTTTGTCTTCCATCCCGGAGAATTCGTTCTGGGAGCGACAGTGGAAGAAATATTCCTGCCGGACAATATTTGCGCCAGGATTGACGGTCGGTCCAGCCTGGGCCGGCTGGGAATCATCGTTCATTCCACGGCCGGGCACATCGACCCGGGATTCAAGGGCAAGCTCGTCCTGGAAATGCAGAATATCGGAATGATACCCATTCTGCTTTATCCGGAAACGAGAATCTGCCAGCTGGTTTTCGAGGAGTTGTCTTCCCCGACCACCAGACCTTATTACAAAAAAGCCGGAGCCAAATACGTTAACGTAAAACATCCCCAGGAAAGCAAACTGGAGAAAGCATAAAGCATGGCCACTGCGGGAAAATTCATCGTCATAGAAGGCATTGACGGATGCGGAGGTGAAACTCAGACAAATCTTTTGTCTGATTTTTTGAATAACAAGGGAAAACAGGTGGAAAAAATCACTTTTCCCCAGTACGACAAGCCCATCGGAAAACTGATAGACGCTTTTCTTTACGAGAAGCATGACCTTGCTCCCGAAGTGCAGGTTCTGGTATATTTCACCGAATTCGTGCAAGACAAAGAGGATATGGAAAAAAATCTCAAAAGTGGTAAGATATTGATAAGCGACAGATATTTCACATCGACATTGGCTTATCAGGGTTTAAGGGGCGTGGAGACGGAAAAAATGCTGCAGTTGTCCCGGATGTTCAATCTGTCCAAGCCCGACCTGGCGATTCTGGTAAAGATTTCCGCCGAGACCTCCATTAAAAGAAAATCAAGGGAAAAAGAAGGGAATATAGACCGGAACGAAAAAGATTACGAATTTTTAAAGAATTTGGCCGAAAGATACGAAAGCTTGGCCGAGAATAATGTTTTTTGCCCCTGGGGGATAGTGGACGGGGAGAAATCAATCGAAGAGGTTTTCAATCAAATAGTTTCCTTGGTGAATAAAAAATTAAACATTTAAATTATGACCGTAAATAAATACATTGACCATACCAACATTAAGCTCGGGACCAAGAAAGAAGATATCGTCAAGACTTGTCGGGAAGCCGAAGAATACAAATTCAGGGGAGTTTGCATCAGGCCGAAATGGGTCGGTGCGGTTGCCAAAGAGCTTAAAAGAACCGGCATCAAGGTGGTGGTTTTAATCGATGACCCCATCGGTTTGAGCGAGCACAGGGAAAGAGTCAAGATGTGCAAGAAAGCCAAGGCGGACGGAGCGAATGAATTGGATGTGGTGGTTTCCCTGCCCGACGTCAAGATGGAGAAATGGGAAAAGATTGAAAAGGATTTGAAGGAAATCTGCAGAATCCGTCCCACTAAGGTCATTATCGGCAGCGGCTATCTGACTGACGAGGAAATAGCCAAGGTTTCTTCCATAGTCAAGACAGCCGGCGCCATCTGCGTCAAGACGGCCACGGAAAAAGACCCCTTGGAAAACAGGGAGCTGGCGGAAAAGGCCAAACATTTGAAAATTATGAGGAAAAACGCCCCGGGACTGTTAATCAAGGCCTCGGGAAAGATTCGGTCGCTGAAAGACCTTAATCAAATGGTCAAGGCCGGAGCCGACATTATCGGCACCAGCCAGGGGGTTAAAATAATGAAAGAATCAAAAAAATATGTTTAAAACAACCATTGGTTTGGAAATACATTTCGAGGCCAAGACCCGGTCAAAGATGTTCTGTTCCTGTCCCAATGAAGAATGGAACGCTTTGGAAGAAAAGCCCAATACCAATATTTGTCCCATTTGCACGGGCCAGCCGGGAACCCTGCCCGTCATCAACGAAGAAGCAATCAATAAAATCGTCATGACCGGTTTGGCTTTGAACTGCGAGATTGCTCCGGAATCAAAGTTTGACCGCAAAAACTATTTCTATCCCGATTTGCCTAAAGGGTATCAGATTTCCCAGTATGATTTGCCTTTGTGCAAAAACGGCTATCTGGACATCGTTTCGGACAGCGGAAAGACCAAAAGAATCAGGATAAACAGGGTGCACATGGAAGAGGATACGGGCAAGCTTTATCACGTTGACGGAAAAACCCTGGTTGACTTCAACCGGGCCGGGGTTCCTTTAATGGAACTGGTGACCGAGCCGGACATCAACTCGGCCGAAGAGGCCAAGAGGTTCTGCCAGGAATTGCAGCTGATTTTGAAATATCTCGACGTGTCCGGAGCCAATATGGAAAAAGGCCAGATGCGCTGCGAGGTCAACATTTCCCTGAGCAAAAGCGTGAACCTGGGAACAAAAGTGGAAATCAAGAACCTCAATTCCTTTAAGACGCTGGAGAAATCAATAGAGTACGAGATTAAAAGGCAGTCGGAATTGCTGTCCAAGGGAGAGAGGGTTGTTCAGGAAACAATGGGCTGGGACGATGCCAAAGGCGTTACCGTAAGCCAGAGGGAAAAAGAAAGCGCTCATGAGTACAGATATTTCCCGGAGCCGGATTTGCCTCCCTTGGTTATCACGGCCGAGAAGATAGATTTGATTAAGAGCCGCATGCCGGAACTGCCCGAGGATAAAAGAAGAAGGTTCAAGGAAGAATACTGCCTGGAAGACCCGGAGATTTTCATTAGGAACCCGGCTTTGGGCGATTATTTCGAGAAAGCGGCTTCCGAGTCGTATTGTTGGGCTGACGAGACGAGCTGCAACAAAGACAAGAAAGAAATCGCCAGGATTTGCGCCAATTACCTGACTACGGACCTGCAATACCTTCTAAAGAACGACCCGGGGGCGGAGATTGAGAAGAAGATTACCCCGGAGAACTTCGGAGAGTTTGTCTGCCTCATCGCCCAGGACAAAATATCCAGTAAAATCGCCAAGCTTATATTGGAAGAGATGTACAATACGGGCAAAGACCCTTCGCACATAATCGAGGACAGGGGACTGGTGGAGATTAAGGACGAGGGGGAGGTTGAGAAAATCGTCAAGGAAGTTATCGTGGAGAATGAAAAAGCCGTAGAGGACTACAAAAAAGGCAAGGAGAACAGCTTTACTTTTCTGGTGGGGCAGGTCATGGCCAAATCAAAGGGCAAGGCCAATCCGCAGAAGGCGGAGGAGATACTCAAAAAAGAGCTAAAGGGACTGCAGTAGAAGCGTGGAAGAAAACATGGCCAAGAAAAAACACCGCATGATTGTGTCTTTTATTGAGCATTTCTGGCCGGACAAACTGCTGTTTGTTGAAGGAGAACAAAAGGAAAGAATGACTCAGGTCATTGAAAAGCTGGAAGCGATGCGCAAAGAAGCGGGAAGCTAACTTCACCGCTTTTTATTTCCCAAACTTTTTTACCAGCTCCTCGGCTTCTTCCTGGTTCTTGACCCATTTGACGTTCTCTTTTTTGAACCAGGTTATCTGCCTTTTGGCGAATTTCATGGTATTGGAGACGATGTCTTTTTTAGTCTGTTCCTTGGTTTTGTTTTCCTTCCATTCGGCGTAGCCGATGGTATTCAGGGCCGGATTCTGTTTTCCATATTTTAACAACAATCTCTTGGCTTCCTTTTCCAGGCCTTTCTTAATCATTTGTCCGGTTCTTTTTTCAATGCTTTTTTTCAATTCTTCGTTGGTCTTCTTGACGCCTATCTGCAACACGTCGAAGAGGGGCTCCTGCTTCAATCTCTGGCCGGAAAAAGCTTGTCCCGACAAAAGGCAAACCTCTATGGCCCTGACCAATCTTCTTTTATTGTTTTTATCAATCGACCGGGCGCCTCTTTTGTCCAGTTTCCGGTAAAGCGCATACAGCTGCTTGGCGGTTTTCTTTTCCAGCTCCTTTCTCATCTTTTTGCTCGGCTTGATTTTGGGAAAATCGAGATTGTCCACGATTGCCTTGATGTACAGTCCCGTGCCCCCGACCAGAATGGGCAGCTTTCCTTTATCCGTTATTTCCTCAATCGCTTTCAAGGCCTTTTCTTTATACAGGGCGACGTTGAAATCTTCTTTCAAGGAAACAATGTTTATCAAGTAATGGGGGTATTTGGGCTTGGCCGTGCCAGTGTCCATTTCTTTGTAAACCAATCTTGAGTCGGCGGAAACCAGCTCTCCGTTGAATTTCTCGGCCAGCTTGATTGCCAGGTCCGTCTTTCCCGAAGCCGTGGGCCCCAAAATCACCAGCAGCTTGTCTTTTGCCAGGTTTCCTTCCAGGCCCATGGCCGTGGCTTTTTTCACTTTCACTTTGGCGAACCGGCCGACGAGGTCTTCTTTTCCCCTGAACCTGATTGTTTTGTAATGCCTGGTCTTGCCCAAGAGATAATCTTTGTTTTTCTCCATTACCAGAACCTCGATTGTTTCGTTCAAAAACCTTTTATTCTTCAAAAGAGCCGTCTTGTTTAACAGCCTGACCAGTGTCTTTTCCCTGGCTTTTTTCTCTTTCTTGGGCACATCGTCCTTCATTTCTTCAAAGCACAAGGACTGAGGCCGGGGAGAGTATTGGGAGATATATGCCATATCAAAGGCAATCTTTTCCATGGCTTTTTTGGTGTTATTAAAGGCCTGTTTCGTCTCTTTGGGAAAGCCCACAATAATGTCCGTGGATATGGCCAGTTCCTTGTCCAGTCCCTGTTTTTTGGCCTTAAATTCGCTTCTCAGGGCCTTTATCAGCCCCAAATAGGTGTTTATGGTATATGGCCTGTTCATACGCCTTAAAACCCCGTTATCCCCGGATTGGAGGGGGAGGTTCAAATACGGCGTAATCTTTGGGCTTTGGGCCAGGGTTTTAATCATTTTCAGGGAAAAATCCTTGGGATGAGGGCTGGTGAACCTGAGCCAGAACCTGCCCTTGATTTTGTCAATTTGTTTTATCAGTTCGGTGAAATCAATCTTGGGGTCGGCGGGGGAGCGGTAGTCGTTGACGTTTTCCCCCAAAAGCCAGATTTCTTTGTATCCTTTTTCAGCCAATTCCTTAATCTCTTTGAGAATGTCTTTGTGGCTTCGGGAAACCAATTTTCCCCGGGCATAGGGGACCGCGCAGTAGGTGCAGAAATTGCTACAGCCGAAAGAAACGGGGACATAGGCCAGAAAAGAACTTTCATGCTTCGGCTTGATGGAAAGATAGTCCTTCTTAATCTTTATTTTCTTGCTTAACAGTTTCGGCAGCTTGTATAAATCGGTTTTGTCCAGAATAAAGTCAAAAAAGGAAGACATTTTGACTCTGTCCGGCTTCAAGACGCAGCCGGTCAAAATCTTTTTTGCCTTCAATTTGTTAAACTTCGGGGCAAGGCCGTAAACCCGGTCCACGGCCGATTGCCTGACCGAGCACATGTTGACCACAATCAAATCCGCCTTCGTCATGTCGGAAGCTTTGACGTATCCCAGGGTTTCCAAAATCGCCCCGATTCTTTCCGAATCGGACTTGTTCATCTGGCAGCCGAAAGTGATGACGTGATATTTCATTTAAATTAGTCAGCGGTGTTGCCGGTCGTGTTTCCCTGATTTTGAGTCTGGGTCTGGGTGTTGCTGGTATTGGCGCCCGTGCTGCCGGCACAGGTCTTTTGGCAGGTTCCCCTGATGCCCAATATGTTTTCACCCGGAGGGCATAAGGTTAATCCGCTGCAGCAAACCCTGTTTTCGTTTCCCGGGTAAACCGGAATGCTTTCTCCTTCATTGACGCAGGCGGCGCAAGAGCCTTTGTAGGCAACGCTGGTTCCGGCTTTCACGGCTTCGCAGACGCTTTCATAATCCTTGCCGTCCTGGCCGCAGACCGGGTTGGTTGCTTCAAGGCAGGGAACGTCGTTTCTGTTGACGTTGTTGATTACCCGGCTCTGAACGTCATCAATAATCTTTTTCGAGTCGGAAGAAATCGGCAGAGCGTTGAATTCCGTTATTATCTTGTTAAAGTCGATTTCCTCTCCCGCTAAAATTTGCGAGGCGAAATCATTCAGTTTCTGGGCGTCTTCCGCGGAAATGTCTTTCAGCTGGTTAAGGGTTTCCTGGTTTTCGCCGATTATCTTCTGGGCGAAGTCCTGAACAAGCATTTTCTGGTAAACCTTGTTTTCCGTTATCGCGGTTGCATATCCTTTGATTTTTTCCATGTCTTCCGCGGTCAGGGTGGAATCGTTGATTTTCTCGTTGATCGCCTCCTGCTCGACTTCCAGGATGACTTTCTTTTCATTCTCGTTAGAAAGCTTTTCCTCCATTTTCTTCAGCATTTCTATTGTTTTCACTTCGATTATTTCCCGGTTCTGCAGGCTTGTCTGAATCTGCACCTTGACCTGCGCCGGCTCGGCCACTTTGAAAGACGTGGTGGTCAGGTTTTCCAGCGCCCTGTCTTTGACCTCCTGAACTTTTTCCTTGTTTTCAGTTCTGTTTTCTATTTTTTCCAAAACGGCCTGCTGGACAAAATTGCTCTCCGTTACTTTGTTCAACAGGGCTTCGTTGTCAGCGCTGCCTTTTTTAAGAGTGGCGGCATGGCCGGTCAAGCGCTCCGTTTCTTTTTTATAGTTTTCCAAGGCCTTGTTGACGGCCTGTTCGTTGTTGGGTTCGTTTTCCGACACCTTGTTCGCTTCAGCCAGTTTCTGGTTGGCGAACTCAAGCCGCAGCTCCGCTTTCTTAATCGGGTCAAAAGTCAGCAGCATCTGCACTTCCCGGCCCACGTCTTTCAAGAAATACAAAGGACTGGTGGGAAGAAGAGCGGGGGAAGGAACGCTCAAGTCCGTTTCCTGCGCTTGGACGAAAGTCAGAGCGCAAAAAAGCATCAGCAAACAAATTAAAAGTTTTTTCATATGTTTTTATTTATTGATTATTTCTTTGAATTTTTCCATTTTCATCGCTCCCAAATCTCCCTTGCCCCGTTTTCTCACGCTCACGGTTTTGGCTTTCTTTTCCTTTTCTCCGACAATCAGCAAATAGGGGATTTTCTCCATTTCTCCCTGCCGTATTTTTTTGGAAATGGTTTCTTTTTCCTCAGCCACCTCCACCCGGCAATCTCCCAGCTCCTCCTTTATTTCCCTGGCGTATTTGTTGAACTTGTCGCTGACGGGCAAAATCTTGATTTGGACCGGCGCCAACCAGAAAGGAAAAGCGCCGGCATAGTGCTCAATCAAAACGCCGATGAATCTTTCCAGAGAGCCGTAGAGGGCCCGGTGAATCATGTAGGGCCTCTCTTTTTCTCCTTTTTCGTTGATGAAAAACATCTGGAAGCGGTCGGGCAGATTGAAATCAACCTGGATGGTGGTGCACTGCCACTCCCGGCCCAGCGTGTCCTTGACCTTAATGTCGATTTTCGGGCCGTAGAAAACTCCTCCGCCCTGGTCAATGTTGTAATCCAACTTCGCTTCTTTCAGCACTTGCTCCAAAATCGTCGTGGCTTTTTTCCAGCCCTGCTCCGTGCCGGCATATTTTTCCGGCCTGGTGGACAAATATATATTATACTCCTTGAACCCGAATTTCTTTAAAATCTTCAGCCCCTGCTTTAAAAGTTTGGTCAGTTCTCCTTTAAGCTGGTTTTCCCGGCACCAGATATGGGCGTCGTCCTGGGTGAATCCGCGGACCCTGGTCAAGCCGTGCAGAGTGCCCGACCTTTCAAACCTGTAGACCGTCCCGAACTCGGCCATTTTCAAAGGAAGCTCCCTATAAGACCTCGGCTTGGATTTGAATATCTTTACGTGGAAAGGGCAGTTCATGGGCTTCAAGACGAATTTTTCCCCCTCAATGTCAATGGGCGAATAAATGTTTTCCCGGTAATTCTCCCAGTGCCCCGAAGTCTGCCATAAGGAAAGCTTGCCGATGTGCGGCGTTTCCACGAAACCATATCCGTCTTCTATCAATTCTTGGTAAAGATAGTCCTTGATGATGTTCCTGAGAATCGCTCCCTTGGGAAGCCACAAAGGAAGGCCGGAACCGACCTCGTCGTCAAACATGAAAATGCCCAGCTTTTCTCCCAGAACCCGGTGGTCTCTTTTTTCCGCTTCTTCTTTCAGCTTCAGATAATCGCTCAGTTCTTTTTCCGTCTTGAAAGCCAGACCGTAGATTCTGGTGAGCATGGGGTTTTTCTCGTCGCCCTGGAAATACGCTCCGGCTATTTTCTCCAGCTTGAAAGCGTTGGGATTCAATTCTTTGGTTGACTCGATGTGGGGTCCTTTGCACAAGTCAATGAAATCGCCGGTTTCGTAAACGGAAACCTTGTCTCCTTCCAGTCCCTTGAGGATTTCCAGCTTGAAGGGCTGGTCCTTGAAAATCTTCCTGGCTTCGGCCTTGGTTATCATTTTCTTTTTAAAGGCCAGGTTTCTTTTCAGAATTTCCTTCATTTTCTTTTCTATTCTTTTCAGGTCCTCATTGTTAATCGGCGTCCTGGTCTTGATGTCGTAATAAAAGCCGTTTTCAATGTCCGGGCCCGTTCCGAACCGGGCGTCGGGATAAAGTTCTTTGACGCTGAGGGCCAGGATGTGAGCGAAAGAATGTCTAATTTTTTGCATATGTTTTTTTATGATTCTAATATTTCCTCGATTTCGTTGGCAATGACCTTGGGCGAACCGTCCTTGATGTCGGTTCGGCCGGTGACGGAAATTATTTTGTTTTCTTTGAAAATATCCGGATTCTTTTCAATCAAAGAAGGGAAGACCACCACTTCAATCCTGTCGGTCAGGTCCTGGACTTTCATGAACATCATGGGCTGGCCTTTTCTGGTTATGATTTTCTTGATATTGGAAATTATGCCCCCGATGGTTACCATCTCTCCCTGAATAATGTATTTTTCAAAAGGATTGGAGCGGGTTCTTACCTGTCCCAGGTCAATGTTGATTTTCTTGATGGGAATGACCATGTCTTCCAGCAGCTCCCTGTACTTTTCCAGAGGATGGCCGCTGACGTAAAGACCCAGCAATTCCTTTTCCCAGTTCAATTTATCATATTCATCGGCTGCGTCAACAGCGCTCAGGACAATATGATTGTCCGAAGCCCCGTTGCCGACAAAAAGGCCTTTTTGGCCGGACTCTTTGATTCTCTTGTCGTCTTTTGACCACTGCATAAGCTTATCCAGGTTCAAAAGTATCTTGTTTCTCTCTTCCAGGCGGTCAAACACTCCGGCCTTGATTAAACTCTCCAGGGACTTTTTGTTCAAAACCTTGCCGTTGACCCGGGAAATGAAATCCTGGATTGACTTGTACTGCCCATTGGCTTTCCTTTCCTCTATTATCTGCTCAACGATGTTGTAGCCTACGTTCTTGATGGCTTTTAATCCGAACCTGATTTGGTTCTTTCCGGGCACCACGCTGAAGTTGCTGAAACTTTCATTGATATCCGGAGACAGGACTTCTATTCCCATTTTCTTGCATTCTTCAATCAGGGTGGCGATTCTTTCAATGTCCGAACCCTCGGAAGTCAGCAAGGCCGCCATGTATTCCACGGGATAATTGGCTTTGAGATAAGCGGTTTGATAAGCGATGATGGCATAGCAGGCGGCATGGCTTTTATTGAAAGAGTATCTGGCAAAGGGTTCAATCCAGTGCCATATTTCCTCGGCAATCCTTTCGCTGACTTGATTCTTCTTCATTCCTTCGACGAACTTTTCTTCCTGCTCCATCAAGAGTTTTTCTATCTTCTTGCCAATGGCTTTTCTCAAGATGTCGGCTTCGGACAAAGTAAAACCGGCCATTTCCTGGGCAATCATCATAATCTGCTCCTGATAAACCGGGATGCCGTAGGTGGCTTCAAGAATCGGCTTCAGCTTGGGGTGAAGATACTTAACCCGCTTCGGGTCGTGTTTGCCTTTGATATAGTCGGGAATGTGCTGCATGGGACCGGGACGATAAAGCGCGACCATGGCAATGATGTCGTCGATGGTCGTGGGCTTCAATTGCTTAAGATATCTCCTCATTCCGTCCGACTCCAGCTGAAAAACGCCCACGCAATCCGCCCGTTGGAAAAGGCCGAAAGTTTTCTTGTCGTCCAAGGGAAGATTGTCGATGTCAACATTTTCTCCCCTGACCGCGTAAATCCTTTTCAGGGTTTCTTCAATAATGGTCAGGTTCTTCAATCCCAGGAAATCCATTTTCAAAAGGCCCATATTCTCGATGGCGTGCATTTCGTACTGGGTGACGATAACATTTTCGTCCTGGGTCGGATGCTGCAAGGGAACGAGATTCTCCAAAGGGGAATCGGAAATCACCACTCCGCAAGCGTGGGTGGAAGCGTGGCGGGCGCAGCCCTCTATTTTCAAAGCCAAATCAATCAGTCTTTTGGCCTGAAGGTCTGTTTCGTAAAATTTTCTGAATTCCGGAACTTTTTTCAAGGTGTCGTTCAAATTGAATCCCAGGGGAATCATTTTGGCGACATGGTCGCAATAGCTGTACTGGTAGTCCAGGGCTCTGCCCACGTCCCTGATTGCCGCCCTGGCGGCCATGGTTCCGAAAGTGATAATCTGGGCCACTTTGTTCCGGCCGTATTTCTCCGCCACGTAATTAATCACCTCGTCCCTTCTCTTGTCCGTAAAGTCAAGGTCGATATCCGGAGGAGAAATCCTGTCCGGATTCAAAAACCTCTGAAAATACAAATCATACTTCAAAGGGTCGACATTGGTGATATTGGTCAGAAAAGCCACGATTGAACCGCCCACCGAACCCCTTCCCGGCCCGACGACGATTCTGTTCTCCTTGGCCCAGTTGACAAAATCCTGAACGATGAGAAAGTAATCGGAAAAGCCGGTCTTGCTGACGACGGAAAGCTCGTATTCCACTCTCTCGACAACCTCTTTCAATTTTTCGTCTTTGATTTTTTCTATCTTGATTTCTTTTCCCTTCAAAGCATTCCGGACGACTTGCTTCAATTCTTCGCTTTCGATATCGTACTTTTTCTCAATGCCAAGATAGCAAAGCTCTCTCAAATACACCGAGCTTGTTTTGTTGTCAGGAACTTCAAACTTAGGCAGCTTTATTTCTCCCAGTTTCATTTCAAAATTGCAGAGCTCAACGATTTTCCTGGTGTTCTCTATGGCCTCAGGCACGTAGTCAAAACTCCTGCTCATTTCTTCCTCACTTTTAAGGGAAAAGTCGTCTTCTTTCATGGTCAGGCGCTCTTTGTCGTTTCTGTCCGCTCCGGTATTGATAAGCATGATGATGTCCTGGGCTTCGGCGTCTTCTTTCCGGCAGTAATGGGCGTCATTGGTGGCGACCAGGGGAATGCCCGTGTCTTTGGAAAGCTCGATAATCAGCCGGTTGGCTTTTTCCTGGTCAGGCAAATTGGGGTGGGGCTGGATTTCCAGAAAGAAATTGCCTTGGCCGAAAATTTCCTGGTATTTCAGAGCTGTTTCTTCGGCTTCTTTCGTTTTGCCGGCCAGAAGCAACTGGGGAATCTTTCCCTGAAGGCAGGCGCTCATGGCAATCAGCCCCTCGGAATGATTTTTCAAGAGTTCCAAATCAACCCTGGGCTTGTAATAGAATCCTTTCAAATGGGCTTCGGTGATTATTTTCACCAGATTGTTGTATCCGGTTGCGTTTTTGATTAATAGGACGAGGTGATATCTTCTGCTGTCCAGGCTGGCGGTTTTGTCTTCCATCCCTCTGGCCGCTTCATACACTTCGCAGCCGATAATCGGTTTGATGCCTCTTTTTTTCGCCTTGTCGTAAAATTCCACCGCTCCGTAAATGACTCCGTGGTCGGTCAAAGCCACTGCGTCCATTCCCAGCTCTTCAACCCTGTCCAGAATGTCGTCTATCTTGGCCAGGCCGTCCAGCAGGGAAAAATGGGAGTGCAGATGTAGATGGATGAACTTGCTCATTTAATTTATTGTTTTTCCTTTAATGATAATGTTTTCCGCTTCGGCATTCTTGAAGCCCGCGCCCTGAAGAATCAAATCCTTTTCCACAATCATTTCATCCAAATCCAAAACCCCTTCAATAATAATATCCTTGAGATTAATGTTCCCTCCGACTTTTATCCCTTCCAGAATAAGGTCTCCCTTGACCGAAAAATTCTCGTAAAAGGCGTTCTTCATTCTTGATTTTTCCAGAAAAACATTTCCCTTGATGCGGGCTTTGGCCAAACTGATAAATCCCTGGTTCTTCAGGTTTTTGGCCAAAACGTTTTTCTCGATTTCCGCGCCCACCAGATTTACGGCTCCTTCTATCCTGGCGTTTTCCAGTATCAGGCTTCCGTTCAGGTGAAGGTTGGCCAAATAAAGAGAACCCTTAATCAAGCAATCTTTGAAACTCAAGTCGCCGTCAACGAAAACGTCGGCCATGAACACCTGGCCCTGAATCTGGGCGTTGTCAAAGATTATGCTGCTGTTGATGGTTTCCTTGACCAGAGAAAAAGAGGGCAGGTTTTCGCCCGTAAAATCAGCCGGCTTAAATCCGTCTTCGGCTTTAAATAGTTTTTCTTCTATTTGCTGTTGAGTCAGGATTTGCTTTTTCATTTCCTCTTCCTGTGATATATTAACTATATTATCATAGCTTAATTTCTGAAATGATTCAAGAAGAAGGAAAACTCTGGAAAAAAGGGTATCGGGTCGTTGTCGGGATTGACGAGGCGGGCCGGGGGCCCTTGGCCGGACCGGTGGTGGCAGCCGCGGTTTTCATTGATAAAAAAGATTTTTCTCTTTTAAGGAAGAATAAATTCGTCAGGGATTCCAAGGAGCTGACGCCCAAGAAAAGAAAAGAGGTTTTTGAGCCTTTAATCAAAAAGGTCAAATGGGGGACGGGCATTGTTTCGGAAAAGACGATTGACCGAATCAATATTCTTCAGGCAACCGGGCTGGCGATGGAAAAAGCGCTTAAAGATTTTGAGAAAAGGAACAAGATTAAGGCCGATTTCGCGATTCTTGACGGGATAATGAAAATTGATATTGAACAAAAGCAAAAAGCCGTTGTCAAGGCCGACAAAAAAGTTCTTTCCTGCAGCGCGGCCAGCATTATCGCCAAAGTGACCAGGGACCGGATAATGGTCAGATACGACAAAAAATATCCTTTGTACAATTTCAAACAGCACAAGGGCTACGGAACCAAAGAGCACGTGAGAAAATTGAAAAAGCACGGCCTTTGCCCGATTCACCGAAAAAGCTTCAAGCATTGACAATCGCTCCTTTTCTTTATATATTATCCCCAGAACCTTTAATCGGGTGAATACTGATGGAAGTTATTGCCAGAGTTAAAAAAGGCGGAAAAGACCTGGTCGCTCTTCTGGAAAAAGAAGAAATGATTCAGGCCAAATTGACGAGAACCGGGGTAATCGTGCCCCTGGACGCGAACAAGGCGGGAATATACAGGATTCCTTTGTCCATTCGGAACAAAAATCCTTTCATTCTTCTTCATTTGGAAGAATCGGGCGGAAGCAACGGAAGCGCCGGTTTCGGCCAGATAATCTGCGATGTTGACGGAGGGCGTTTACGGCCCTTCCGCATTGAAAAAAAAGGTATTGCCGGATTCAATGTGGCAAACGAAGCAGCAGTCGTCTGCGCTTTGTCAAAGAGAGGAAACATCGTCGGTCTGAGCATTGAATTGTATAAAATCCAGAGAAGCAACAACAAGGTCGTTGTTAGAAGAAACCTGCTTTTCAGCGGAACAAATCCCAGGCTTCCCGAGCACCTTTCCAGGTTTAAGAAAGCAGCCCGAGCCGCTGTCAGCAAAAGCCGCTGCCAGAATTGCAGGCACTTACACTTCGTTACTTGAGGCCGTTAGCGCCTCTTTTTCTTTACAAAATTAAGAAAAAATGTATAATTAAACCGTTAAAGAATAATTGATAAAAACATATGGCGGTTCCAAAAAGAAGATTATCCATATCCAAGAAGAACAGAAGAAGGGGAAACATTTTTCTCGAAGTTCCCAAGTTGATCAAGTGCGGCAAATGCGGAAAACCGGTCCTGCCCCATACGGTCTGCGGCTACTGCGGCTACTACAAAGGCAAGGAATACATTAACGTCATGGCCAAGCTTGAAAAAAAAGAGCAGAAGAAAAGAGCCAAAGAAATCCAAACCCAGGAAAAAGAAAAACCATTAAGCCCGGAAGAACTTTCAAAGAAATAGCTCTATGGCTTCAAGGCATTTGTCCAGATCAATAGCGATGCAAAGCCTTTATGAATGGGATTTCAACGGCCGCGAAGACAAGGACCTGGACCCCGTTACCGAAAGGAACATCAAAGAGTTCGGCAGCGGACTGGAGGAGGTTGATTTCATCTGGGACCTTGTCTCGGGAGTCAAAAAGAATTTAAAGGTGATTGACGAGATAATCGTCAAGACGGCTCCGGAGTGGCCTCTGGAGCAAATCAACATTTTAGACAAAAACATTTTAAGGGTGGGCATTTACGAACTGCTTTTCGGAGATAAAGAAAGCGTTCCGCCCAAAGTGGCCATCAACGAAGCCATAGAACTGGCCAAGAACTTCGGCGGGGAGAACTCAAAAAAATTTGTCAACGGAGTTCTGGGAACGGTTTTTAAAGGGGCTGACGAAGAAACATGAAAGATTTCGGAGAATTGGAAAAAAACCTGAATATCTCTTTTAAGAACAAGGATTTGCTGGTCCAGGCTTTTTGCCATCGCTCGTACCTGAACGAGAATCCCGACTTCAATGTCTTCCACAACGAAAGACTGGAGTTTCTGGGAGACGCCGTTTTGGAACTGGTTACGACCGAATACATCTTCAACAACTATCCCGACAAGCCGGAAGGAGAGATGACCAGCTGGAGGGCTTCCTTGGTCAATGCCAATACTCTTTACGAAGTGGCCCAAGAACTGAACTTCAACGATTTCCTGCTTTTGTCCCAGGGCGAAGAAAAAGAAAACGGCCGTTCCAAAAAATACATCCTGGCCGATGCTTTTGAGGCCTTCATCGGCGCCCTCTATCTTGACCAGGGCTATGCGGCGTGCCAAGAGATAATCAAAACCCGTTTAATAGACAAAAAGCTGGAAGAAATCATTGAAAAGAAACTCTACAAGGACCCTAAATCCCTTTTTCAGGAAAGGGCCCAGGAAATTGAACTGGTCACCCCCACTTACCAGGTCATGAAAGAAAGCGGACCGGACCACATGAAGAATTTCGTTGTCGGCGTTTTCCTGGGCAAAGAAATGATTGCTCGGGGAGAAGGTCCTTCCAAGCACGAGGCCGAACTTGATGCCGCGGCCAGGGCCCTGGAAGTCAAAAACTGGGAAGGGGCTTGAAATTAATTCAATTTTAAGATATCATACCGTTATTAAAAGAATATATACAATATTATGTTAATGATAAGATTATTCAGAATAGGCAAGAAAAAACAACCTTCCTACAAGGTTGTTGTTACTGATAAAAGAAATGCTCCGGCCAGAGGAAGATTCGTCGAGGAAGTCGGCACTTACAATCCCTTGACCAAAGAAGCGGCTTTCAAAAAAGACAGGATAGTCCATTGGCTTCAGGTGGGAGCCCAGGCCTCGGACACGGTCCACAATCTTTTAATCCAGAACAAGGTTATTGAAGGAGAGAAAAGAAAGATGACTTTTAAGAAAAAAGAAGAGGCAGCGGTTGAAGAAACGCCCAAAGAGCCTGCTCCCGAAGAAAAAGCCGCAGAAGAAACGCCGAAGCCCGAAGAGAAACCGATAGAGCCAGAACCCGTTAAAGAGGAAGTACCGGCAGTTGAGGAGAAGCCGACAGAAGCTCCGCAAGCGGAAGTCCCGACAGAAGAAAAGCCGGAAGAAGCGGAAGCGCCCATTGAAGAAAAACCGGCAGAGGCAGAAGCCCAACCCGAAGAAACTGTTCAGTCTTGACAATTAACGATTTGTTGTGAATAATTGACATGCGGGGTAGAACGAGTCGAGCTACCCGAAAGTGGGAAGTATATAAAACTTTAATAAGCGAATATGGCAGAAGCACCAAGAGACGTAGATTTTCTTGAATTCATTGTAAAAGCTTTAGTTGATCATCCGGAGGATGTTAAAGTTGATAGGCAGGTTGATGAAATGGGTGTTTTACTATCAGTAAAAGTCAACCCGGAAGACATGGGCCAGCTTATCGGAAAACAGGGTTCCACGGCCAAGGCAATCAGGAATCTGATTCGAATCATCGGCCTAAAGAACCACGCTCGAGTCAATTTGAAGATTGAAGAGCCGGAAGGAGGCTCTCCAAGAAAGAAGACCGAGAGCGAGGAAAAACCTTCAGAAACCACAACCGAGGACTTTGAAGATTTCAAAATCTAATCCTCGTTTACATTCAATAAAAACCGTGCTATCATAAACACGGTTTTTATTATGCAATTCGACATTATCACCATTTTTCCCCATATCTTTGATTCATATTTCAAAGAATCTCTGATTAAAAAAGCTTTGGACAAGAAGCTTTTGAAAATACAGGTCCACAATCTCAGGGATTATTCTTCGGATAAGAGGAAAAGGGTGGACGACCGGCCTTACGGCGGGGGACTGGGCATGGTGATGATGGTCGAGCCCGTATTCAAAGCTTTGAAGAAAATCAAAAAGAAGAATTCCCGGGTTATTCTTTTCACGCCCCGGGGCAAGCTGTTCAGCCAGAAAAAAGCCAGCCGGTTAAAGAAATACAAGCAATTAGTGCTGATTTGCGGAAGATACGAAGGAATTGACGAGAGGGTCAGGAAATTGGCTGACGAAGAGCTGTCCATAGGCGAATACGACTTGATGGGAGGAGAAATCCCGGCCATGGTGGTCATAGAAACAACGGCCCGGCTCATTCCCGAGGTTATCGGCAAGAAAGACCTGCTTAAAGAAAGAATGACCAGGGGCGGAGGATTCGTTGAATACCCCCAGTACACCAGGCCGGAGGCGTTCAACAAATGGAAAGTTCCCCGGGTGCTGCTGTCCGGCAATCACAGGAAAATACGGGAATGGAGGGATAAAAGAAAAAAGGTTATTGAAAAATAAGAAGAAGTTTGCTAATATATTTTCATCGGGCAAGTACCAAAGTAGACAAACGGGCCTGACTGTAAATCAGGTGGCTTCGGCCTTCGGGGGTGCAAATCCCTCCTTGCCCACTTGACTGCCGATGTAGTTCAGTGGTAGAACATTCCCTTGGTAAGGGAAAGGCCGTGGGTTCAATTCTCACCATCGGCTCAGACAAAGTAATAAATTAACATATATTTATGGCAACAACTAAAAAGAAAAAAACGATTAAGCTTGTTTGCGCGACTTGCAAGAAGTCCAATTACTTTACTCACAAATCAAAAGGAGTAGAGGATAAGCTGGAACTGAAAAAGTTCTGCAAATTCTGCAAAAAGCACACCATTCACAAAGAGGCCAAGAGATAAAGGCCCTAGGGGCGTAAGCTCAACGGTAAACTGCTTCTCTCCAAAAGAAGTCTTGAGGGTTCGAATCCTTCCGCCCCTGCCAACTTGAGCGTAGTTAAAGCGCACGAGTCGCGTAGCTTTTAAAAACGATGAATACACCAAGAAACAATTTATTAGTCAACATTATTGATGGAAACACCTTATCATTTTAAGGTGTTTTTGTTATAAAAATATGACAAATTTCATAACAAATTCAGAAGGAAAAGATTTAAAAAAGAGGCTTATTGAATTGATTAATAATAGTAAAGAGCTAAAATTTCTGGTTGGCTTTTTTTATTTTTCTGGAATAGCTGAATTATATGAAAGCATAAAGGATCGTCCTGATATTAAAATAAATGTATTGGTAGGGCTTAACGCAGATAAAGGTGTCCATGGTTTATTTGAGTACTCAGAAAATGGTAAAAATCTAACTAACAGAGAAAAAGTTAAAAATTATTTTAATTCTGTTAAAAGATCTCTAAATAATGACGAGTTTGATAATGAAGATTTTGAAAAGAAAATATTATGTTTTATTAATCTAATAAATAACAACCAATTACATATTCGTAAAACACTGGAACCAAATCACGCAAAGATATACATATTTAGGATTAAGGATGAATTAGCAACAGTCCGAAATTCTATTTTTATAACTGGAAGTAGTAATTTAACTCGTGCGGGTCTTTCGGCTCAGCATGAATTTAATGTGGAGTTAGGTGACTTTGGGACAGAAGATGCTGATAAATATTTTGATGAACTTTGGGAAAATTCTATAAAAATAACAGAAACAGAACCATATAAACAAGAATTAATAAATCTACTTAAAAAAGAAACTCTCATTGCCGAACCTACACCGTTCGAAGCTTATGTATCAATACTTCAAAATTATCTTGATGCTCAGTCTCAGGTAGAAGTTTCTAGCTCTATAAAAGAATTACTTGAAAGAAAGGGTTACACAACATATCAATACCAATTAGATGCAACATCTCAAGCGTTAGGAATGATTGAGGAGGTCGGAGGAGTTATTATTGCTGATGTTGTTGGTCTAGGAAAAAGTATTATAACGGGCATGGTTGCAAAACAATTAGGGAAAAGAGGTATAGTTATTTGCCCTCCAGGACTAATAGATGAAAATAAAAATTCTGGTTGGAATAAATATCTTGAAGATTTTGAATTATATAATTGGGACGTTAGATCTTGTGGTGTTACCACTCTTCGCAAGATACTAAATTTTGTGCAAGAAAGAAATGACATTGAAGTTATAGTTGTTGATGAGGCTCATCGTTTTCGTAATCAAGACACTGAAGCTTATGAATTATTAAGTATGATTTGTAAAAATCGTAAGGTTATTCTTCTTACGGCAACCCCATTTAACAATTCACCAGCTGATATTTTTGCTTTATTGAAATTATTTATTGTTCCTGGCAAATCTCAAATTACCGTAGCCCCGAATCTATCTGTCGAATTTAGAGATTACAGGAATTTATTTAAAAAATTAAGTGATATTAATAAAAATTGCAACTCAAAAGATAAAAACAAAAAGGAAAAAGCAGTTTCTGATTATGCCACTCTTTTTGGAGATACAACGATTGATGTATCAAGGGTTAATAGTAGAATAAAATATATTTCTAATAGAATACATCAGATAATAGAGCCAGTTGTAATTCGTCGCAATAGAATAGATTTAAAAAATGACCCAGAATATTCTAAAGAGGTTAAAGATTTATCGAAGGTAGCTGATCCCAGAGAAGTATATTTTGAACTTTCTAAAGAACAGTCGGATTTTTATGATAGAGTTATTGGTCAATACTTCTGTGAAGATGGAATATTTACTGGAGCCATGTATCGTCCTTTTGTATATGAAAAAGGTTTAATTGAGGGAGAAACTATTAAGGGCATGGAAGAAAACTTTGAATATATTTCTCAGACAAGTTTATTCCATTTTATGCGACGCTTACTAATAAAGCGTTTTGAAAGTTCATTTAATGCTTTTGCCCAAAGTATTAATAATTTTCACATAATAACATTGAAAGCACTAGAATTTATAGATAAGACAAATGGTCAATACACATTAAATAGAAATTTAATTGAAACCATCTCAGATGGAGATGATGATGAGGTAGCAGAATATATTGCTCAGATGGCTGACTCTGTTGAAGATTTAGCTAATGATAAAAAGTCAAAAAAATATAAAATTGAAAATTTCAAAGAAAAGGATAGGTTTTTGAATGATTTGAAAAATGACAAAGAATTATTTGAAAAGATTAAATTAGAACTAGAATCATTAAAATTAGTTGAAAATGATCCTAAGGTTCTTGCTTTATCTCACAGGATTGATGAGATATTAAATACGACGGAGAACAAAAATGAGCCAGAACGTAAGATCGTTATTTTTACTGAATATGCTGATACTGCAAAACATATTTTTTCTAATTTAGATAGCAAATATAAAGATAAAGTAATGTCCGTACACGGAACTACTTCCACTGGACGTATTGATGAGGTTCTTAAGAATTTCGATGCGAGTCAAAAAAAACAAGAAGACAATTTCTCGATACTGGTTGGTACTGACAAAATCTCTGAAGGTTTTAATTTGAGTAGATGTGGAGCCGTTGTTAATTATGATATTCCATGGAATCCAACAAGAGTTATTCAGCGTGTTGGTCGTATTAATCGTATAGGACAAAAGGTTTTTGAAAATCTATATATTTATAATTTTTTTCCAACTATTCGTGGATCAGAACATGTTAAAAACAGAGAAATAGCTGAGAATAAGATGTTCATGATTCATAGTACTCTAGGAGAAGATTCAAAAATATTCAGTCCAGATGAAAAACCATCAGCAGCTGGACTCTTTACCAAATTACAGCAAAATCCAGAAGCGAATGAATCTGAAAGTTTTATCACCACTATCCGTCGTCTTTATTATGATATAAAAATAAAATATCCTGAAATTATTGAAAAGGTAAAAAAACTGCCTGCTCGTATTAAAGTTGCTAAAAACTATAAAGAAAATGATTTACTTGTTTTTATTCGTAAGGGTAGACCGTTATTTGTTCGCGGAATGATTAATGGTGAAAAAGAATCTAGGGATTTAAACATAGAGGAAGTTCTTGAAAGAATAAAATCAACTCCAGAAGAAAATCCCGTTCCCCGAAGTATTCTTTTTTGGGAAAATTACGAGAAATCAAAATTTATTGAGCAAAAGACTCAGTATTCATCACAAATGGCGATAGAAACAAAGTCTCTTAATAATTTAAACACATTACTCCAAAATATTGAGAAATTTAATGAGGAAATTCAAGATTTTGCTCCCTTTGTTCGCACATTGTTAGATGACCTTACTGATTACCAGACCTTGAGTACTTATACACTAAGACGTATCGCAGATTTACCTATTGTCGAAAATTCAAAAGATAATTCAGTTGAGATATTAGCTTTATTAAACGAACTAAAAAACAATCTCGGATTAGATTATTTAGATAAAATTAAAGCAACAACCAAATTAAATACCCAGGAAGTTGTTATTGCTATAGAAAATATTGTCTAAAAATATATGAATGAAGCTAAATTCAAAATTCTTATAGAAAATTTCTCTCCCGCACTTCTTGCAGAGACTTTTCAAAAATCACATGACTTTTTTAGAATCAAACAAAATTTAATTCTAGCAAACAAGAATGAGAAAATTACAGATATAGTTCAGCTTGGTGACTTTACGCTTGAAGACGATACAAATATTCTTGTTGTTTCTGCGAAAACATTATCACCACTTAGCGAACGATCTGGACGTAAAAATCAATACGATATAGCAAAAAAAATACTTAAAGACAATCCTCGTTATAATGCCGGAATATTTGTTTATTATGATAGTAAGGGAGATTTTAGAATGAGTTTGATATATGCAGAATACTTAGGGACCAAAGTAGACTACAGTACTTTCCGTAGGTTTACATATTTTGTTTCAAAAGAACAAAAGAATATAACTTTTATACAACAAGTATCTCCATTTAATTTTCTAAATCTTGCGCAATTAAAAGAATTATTTTCTGTCGAAAAAGTAACGAAAGAATTTTTTAAGAAATATCATGATTTATTTATTAAAACTTTAGAAGATTTTGAGAAAAATGAAGTATTCCAAAACACTGTTGTCAAAACAAATATTTCAACGTCTCCTGACTTTGTAAAAAAAATGATGGGGCAAGTTGTATTTTTATACTTCGTACAAAAGAAAGGATGGCTCGGCGTAAGACCAAATGAAAATTGGGGCTCAGGAGATCAAGCATTTTTAAGAACTTTATTTACCGTTTGCGAAAAATCAAATAAAAATTATTTTAATGATTATCTTGAACCTTTATTTTATAAAGCACTGGCCGAGAAGCGAGGAGATGATGATTTCTTTCAAGAATTAAATTGTCGTATTCCATTTTTAAATGGTGGTCTTTTTGAAAGTATTTATGATTGGCAAAATACTACTATTTATATTCCAAACAAAACTATTGGAAATTTACTTGATTTCTTTGATCAATATAACTTTACAGTAGATGAGAATACTCCATCAGACCAAGAAATCTCAGTTGATCCAGAGATGCTTGGAAAGATATTTGAAAACTTGCTTGAAGTTAAAGACAGAAAAGATAAAGGAGCCTTTTATACACCAAGAGAGATTGTACATTATATGTGCAGAGAAAGTCTTATTCAGCACTTAGTTTCAGAAAATACTGCCCCCGAAGAAAGAATTAGGAAAATATTTGAAATCAAGGATACCGACTTGTCTGTTTTAATTGATGGGGACAAAAAGACTGAAACAATAAAGAAAATGCAGGAACTTAAAGACATAGCAGATAAGGTTGACATATCACTTCGTAACGTAAAAATTGTTGATCCAGCTGTTGGTTCTGGAGCATTCCCTATGAGTATGTTAAACGAGATTTCTTCTGTAAGGTTTTACTTAAATTCAAATTTCCTTCATAAACTAAATATTAGTAAAAAAGAATTATCACTTTATGATATTAAAAAAGAAACACTGGAGAATTGTATATATGCAGTTGATATAGAGCCAGGAGCAGTAGAAATAGCCAAACTTCGTTTTTGGTTAGCTCTAGTTGTTGAATATGAGTCAAATGATTCAAATATAGCACCTCCGACTCTTCCAAACTTGGATTATAAGATAATGCAAGGCAACTCCTTACTTGAAGAATATGAAGGGGTAAAACTTTTTGATGAAAAAATAATCAAAACTATTGGTACTGATAAAGAAAAACAAATTGATGAAATCAAAGAAAAGCAAATTCTAATCCAAAAAGAGTACTTGAATCTTAATCAGAAAAATGAACTAACGCTCTTTAAGAAAGCTGAACTAGACATAGAAGCTAAAAAACTTAATGAACAATTAAAGAAACTTACTCAGGTCGATAAAAATGACATAGAAAAATTGGGACTTTTTGATTTAAATAAACACAAAGAGTCTAAATTAAAAGCTGATGAATTAAAGTCATTACAAAAACAATTTTTTGAAACTAATAATAAAGATAAAAAAGAAAATATAAAGAAGCAAATCGAAAAACTTGAATGGGCGTTAATTGAAGCTACTCTTATCGAGCAAGATAAAACCTTTGAATTAAGTAAAGTTCAAAAATTTAAAAAATTAAATACCAAACCGTTTTTCTTATGGAAACTTCAATTTGCTAATGTTTTTGAGCAAAAAGGGGGTTTTGATATTGTAATTGGTAATCCTCCATATGTTGATTCTGAAACAATGAAAAAAAATGATGAGAACATCAGAGATGTTTATAAAAATATTTATTCATCCGCAAGAGGAAATTGGGATCTATTTGTTATTTTTATTGAAAAAGGATTCCAGCTCTTAAAAAATAATGGTGTTATTTCATACATAGTTCCAAATAAATTGGTTGGGGCAAGTTATACAAAAGAATTAAAAAAGTTTTTGTTAACGAAAAACATTATAGAAATAAGAGATTATTCTAAGGTAGATGTATTTAAAGAAGTCAGTGTATATCCTATTGTTTTTATCGCGGAAAATAATAGCAATAGACAAAATATATTATTACCTTCAATGGAATCAGAGACCAAAATCAAATATCAAATGACAATTAAACCAGAGACATTTTATAAAGATATTTACTGGGATAAATATTTTTTACCCTATGATCAATTAGGAATAATTTTAAAACTTGATTTATTAAATAATATTTCATCGTTAGTTAAAAAAATAGGGGATGCTGCTACGGTTTCTGAGGCATATGAAATAAAAAATTCTTTAATTGAATTTAGAGATATAAAAAAGGGTGATTTTAAAAAATTTATCAATACTGGGACGATTGATCCGTATATTAGTTTATGGGGAAAGAAAAAAACTCAATATATAAAACAGGCTTATGAAAAACCGGTTATCTTAGATTCAGAAATTAAGAGATTAAGTGAAAATAGGTTTAAACAAGCATGTTCAACAAAAATAATAGTTGCTGGAATGTCCGAAAGGCTTGAGTGTTTTTATGACGAAGGAAACTACATAGCTGGTAAATCAACAATAATAATACTAGAAGATAAAGAAAACTCGTTATCGCTTAAATATTTACTTGCTGTAATGAATAGTAAATTGTTATCTTTTTGGTATTCAAATTATTACAATTCATTAAAAATGGCTGGGGGGTTTTTTAATGTAAGCTCTAAAGAATTAGGATTAATGCCTATTAAAAAATTACCACCAGAAAAAGAAAAATGTTTTATTGATTTAGTTAATAAAGTTTTAAATATTACAAGAAATGAAGATTACCTTACAAGTATAGAAAAAAAGAAAGAAGTAAAAAAACTTGAATATCAAATAGATGAATTGATTTATAAGCTCTACGATCTTAGTCCAGAAGAAGTAAAGATCGTAGAAAATTCAACCCAAAAATAATTTACCTATGCAGTCTACCAAAATAGGCCGTGAGATTAACTTTAAATTTATAATTCTGTCCACGAATATTGCCAAGACATGGTTTTGTTATAATATTATTCTTCAATAAAAACTTCTTTATTTTTAAGAATAATTTTACCTTTTAGGCATCCTAGTAATTCTCTTTTTTCAATATCTTTTCCTTCTTTTAGGATATATTTTGCATAATTTCTTATATCAATATCACCAATTTCTATTTTATCTTTATTTCCTAAAATAACTCTTTGAAATTTTTTGAACCTTTCAACTTCTATTTTAATCTTTTCTTTTATACCAATTTCATCTAAATCAATTTTATCCATTAATTGTTCGAACTGTTTTAATAGATCTTCTTCATTAATATTACCACATTTACAGTTTCTGTCTTTTGACTTAGTACAAATATAATAAATGTGCCTATTAACGCTTCCATCTTTAAGTTTTTTAAACTTTTCATCGGCACTTATACCAGACCCACATAATCCGCAAGTCATTAATCTAGTAAAAGCGAATTCTTTGCCTTCTGATTTTATAACCTGGCTCTTTATCTGTTGCTGAACCATATCGAACAGCTCTTTTGTTATAATCGGCTCATGTTTTCCTGTATAGAAGTTTCCACTTTTAAGAGGATATTCAAACACTCCGTAATAGAATGTATTTTGAAGTATTAAATAGATATTACCAAGAGTAATTCCTTTCTTTCCTGTAACGCTTCTGAGGTTGATGTCGAATTTTAACCAATTGTATATCTTTCGGCCACTGCATTTTTCATAAGCCACCTTCTCAAACATTTTTTTGATGATAGGAGCTCGCTCCGGATCTATTATGGCTTGGCATTTTCTGTCCATGTGTCTTTCGTTTAGATATCCAATAGGAGGAACTCCTGGTCTTAAACCCATTTCACACTTTGTTCTTAATCCTCTTTTTACATTAATACTTTTATTATCATTTTCTAGTTTTGCCTGAGAACATAAAATCATTAGTAAAAACTTTTCATTTGGTGAATTATTAAAGGTCTGTCCATATGTTCTTATGCCTAATAGTAATTTTTGATCCATTAAATCAACAAGCGACCCGAGGTCGCCTGCGTTTCTACTTAATCTATCTGGAGCCCACGTGAGAATACCGTTAAATCTTTCTCTTTTTATGTCTTCCAGTATTTCTTTAAAAACAGGTCTTTGCCCTGAATCTTTAGCTGAATGAGATTCTCTGCGAATATCAACAACCTCAAGTCCTTCTTTTTCTGCCAATTGAAGCATTTCTTTAACCTGTGACTCAATTGATAATATCTGTCTTTCTTCAGATTCGGTTGATTTTCTAGCATACAAACAATATCTAACCTTTTGAGGTATTGTATCTGCAAAGCCTGTTTGGGCTGTTTTAAAGATTTCCATGCCCATATGATGACGCAGAAAGGTTATTTTGCTAAGACCTAACTGTCGACAACGTGTTGACAGTTTTAGCTATCCCACATCAACGTAATCGCTAAAATATACTATTCCTTCTCCTGGTCCGCCCCCTAAAAAAGCTATAATCCAAGTTGATTCATTGGCATGTTTGTCCATGGTTGCATTTATTAATAAGGAGAAAGCATCAGCCATATCATCATGCTTTTCGACTCCAAAACCGACTATTTGTCTAATAAGATCTTCGCATCCATGCCTAGGAAACTTGATAATCCCTGATTTAATGGCAGTCGATGTTAAGGAGAGACGAACTCTTTTGTCGCCCCTAGGCTTAATAGCTTCGGCTTCAACTCCTTGCATCTCTAACATTTGAGGCAAAGCTTCTTGATAGGCAACACTCTCAACAAATAACAAATCATCTTGTTTTGGCATTTGTGTCCTTTTGACATCTTTTAATAGGTCTACCTGAGCAGGGAAATTAAGTTTTTGATTTATCGGATTAGGCAAGATATAAATCCTTAATTTTTCTCTGCGGCCATATATATGAGCCAAGACAACAGATGTAGAGTCTGCAGATTCTTTTGATGATATAGCTAAATCGACTCCAGCATAAGTGCCTCTGTATGCTTTATGATCTTTTCCGGGTAATTCATCATAGAATTGGATCCATTCAGGATATATGACTTGGTCGTCACTAGGAATAATGCGTAATAGATATTCACGCTGCCAAGATATCTCACTAGCAACTTTCATTTTTTCTTCTTCAATATCCTGCGTGTCCTTATACTTTCCTGGCCACAAACAATTATCTTCCTTATCTAGTAGGGGATACTCCTTAAATATTCCCTTAGTTTTACCCTGTTTGATTTCTTCCTTTATTCTCATTAGTAAGGAGTCTTCGTGAAGTAGATTACCGACAATAATAAGGCGTGTGTTCTTATCACCAGCAGGAACGACTTCTCCTCTTAACCAATGATAAGTCTTATCTCGGCTTTCGCGGGTTTTAGTTGATTGTACATCTTCAACATCATCGCAAATAATTAGATCTGGTCTATGTTCATTATGCCTTAATCCTCTGATACTTTGCTCGGTTGAAGCAATCGTTATCCTTGCCCCACGCTTTTTAAAAACCAAAGAATGAGAACCCCACTCATCGCCCTCCTCTTGAAACGGTCCCAAATCTTTCTTTAAAAGTTCATTATTCTCTAGCTCGCTACGGATATTCATCATGTGCTGTTTAGCTTGAGCTTGAGTTTGGCAAAATATGACGCAGAACTTTTTTTGCTGTTTTCCCAGTATCGACCATATTGGATAAGCAGTAGTAATCATCGTAGATTTTCCAGAGCCACGAAAAGCACAGATATAAAGATTTTCTGTTGTGCTTTTTTCAAGAAAAGATATTATTTCTTTCTGAAAGTCAGCTGTTTCATACTTTACATAATGAGCATAATAAAAATGGAAAAAGTACAAAAAGCTATCTTTCGTAATTGATGTCCTAATAAGACGATCTTTGATCATTTTGTTAACCAAAGATGATTGAATAATTTTATTCATGGTTTTTATCTTTATTGAAATTATTAATTGACTTCGATTTAGTAATCGCTGCTAATCGAAGAGCCTGCTTTACAATCTTAGCTTGAGACGGAGTTAATTTTTCATCGTCTTCCTTAGTTGTAATTTCCAGCTTATTTTTATAGTTATCATTTCTGTGTTGTAGCCAAAAACGAATTGCTGGCCAGTTTTTCTCTTTGATAAGATTTAAAAGCTGGGTTTCGCTCATATCGTTTACCAAAGCGACGCCCCTGGATAATGATTCATCCATCTTTTTAGCAAAACCTGAATCTTCTCTTCTCCAACGGTAAACGGTATTGCGAGAAAGGTTGGTCTTTTCACAGGCTACTTGAATAATAGGAACTTTTTCGAGTTCTGCTAGGAATAAGTCTTGGAATTTATTCTTTTTCATATATCGCTTTTTTACCAGTAAATGCCTCATACCTTTTCACGATAAGATCACAAAATCGTGGCTCCAAATCACAGCCATAAACACGTCGACCGAGTTGTTCTCCCGCAAGAAGAGTACTGCCAGAACCAAGGAAACTATCTAGAATGATATCGCCTGGCTTTGTACATCTTTTTATAGCCTTTTCGTGGAGCTGTGGAGGTTTAGACGTGGCATGCTCATAATCCTTCGCAGAAAGGCGTTTTGCAGTCCACACGTCAACGAAATTATCGACTTGTGATAGTAAATCATTACCCGTGCCAAATTCCTTATTCATCACCTCATTTAGATTAGTAATCGATTCCGCTAAATATGGTCTTCCTCGAACCCCATATACCACCGGCTCATAAACTTTATTAAAAGCAACTGTCGGGACTGGGTTTTGATTATTCTTCAACCATAGACAGACTCTTTTATTATTAATGCCTAAACTTCTGTATACTTCTTGGATTAGACCAATGTAAATCTGATCGCACCAATAGAATACATGTACATCAGGAATGGCTACCGATAGGGAAGCTCCAAGACTATCTTTAATGAAAGTTTTATACTCTTCAAAACTTCTTGAATCATTAACGCTACCACCATATTCCTTATTGCCACCGATTCCGCCGTTATAGTCTATTTCCAAATTATAGACAGGATCAGAATAAATCATCGAAGCTTTTTCTTCGCCAAGAAGCTTTTTAATAGTTTCTGGTTTGGTCGAGTCTCCGCAGATTAACTTATGACAGCCTAAGTGAATAATATCTCCAAGTTTCGTTTTGGGATTCTTGATTTTTTTGATTTCCTTATTAATATCGAAAGAATCATCGACTACTTCTTTTTCCTCATCCCAAAATTTGGCCAATTGTATTTGGTCAAATCCTGCTTCCATAAGAATATCAAGGTCAAATGATTTTAGAGATTCAAAATCCCAGTCTCCGCCAAGAGCATTGCTTGCAATCAGATACTGTTTTGCTTCTTTCTCGGTTAGCTGGCGATTGGGAACACGGACATCTATAATATCTTCGCCGCGATTAAGGAGCTGGAGAGCTTTAACTCTCTGATGGCCAGCAAGGATTTTGCCATTGAAATCAATTGCTGGAATCTCTACTAGGTTATACTTCCTAAGACTCTTCTTGAGATCCGACATTTGTTTGTCGGTAATAATGCGAGGATTGACCTCTTGTGGAATAAGGTCGTTCACTCTTTTTTGCACTGTGTGCCATTGTAGCTTTTGCATACAATTTTATTATTAACTTTCTAATAAAATGTATGGGGTGGGTATATTAAAAAATGCCCATTCCACACACGAAATAAAATGACATCGACAAATATCAAACTATTTCTTGCGCGGAATAGACATGGCTTTTAGGCGATAACTATTCACTTTTTACTACGCACTATTAAATTGTATTTACATTATACACTATTCTCCTTATTTTTTGCAAGTCTCCTCAATACTCTTTGTCCGTGCTTACTATTAATAAAATCATTAGTATCATTGCCTGGAAAAACGGGAATTCCGAATCTAGGAATCTGAATTGTAACTTCGCACCCTTTTTCTCGCTCTTCTAATACATATTTTATAAAATCTTGATCCTTACTAAGCATATCCAAAACTAATTTAATATTTCCCTCGGTTTTAATCCCTTCCGATGGCTGATTATCGGAAACTATCGGACCATAAATTCTTCCAGGAGTACCTGTTTCGAATGATTTCTTAATCTTCTTACCACAAGAAATTGTTGGCCTCTTATGAATATGCAAAAGAATGTCCGTAATTAGTATAGGTTTATATTTCATACCTTCTTTCCTTTGGGTTGGTTCAAATTTTAGATAGTTTTCCATATGTTTTTGTTTTTAGTATATCATGACCTTGACTTCTTGTATAGGGGGGTGTATACTATTTATACAATGACAAATTTAACAAACGAAAAAGATAAAAAAGCTTTCGCCCTTATCCGCAGTAGAATTATTAATTACGGTAAGGCTCCTTCGCTTCGTGAAATAAACGAGGTTACTGGCGGAAAATCACCAAGATCTGCCAGTCTTATAGTTGGCAGACTAGTTAAGGCTGGACTTATTATTAAAAGGGGGAGAGAGATTATTCTTGCCAATACTATACAATCTACTAATTCGGTTAATACAGTCGACGTGCCTCTTGTAGGTTCGATTTCGTGCGGAGCCCCTATATTTGCCGAAGAAAATATTGAAACTCATATCCCAATTTCTACAGCTCTCGCTAAAAAAGGGTCGACTTATTTCTTATTGCGTGCAGCTGGAGATTCTATGAATTTAGCAGGAATCAACAGTGGGGATCTGCTCCTGATTCGACAACAACAAACGGCAAATAATGGCGATAAGGTGGTTGCTCTTATAAATGACGAAGCGACTGTAAAAATTTTAGAAAGAACCAATAATGCTGTTATACTTAGACCAAAATCGACCAATAAAACGCATAAACCCATAATATTAACCAATAATTGTATTCTTCAGGGAGTAGTCGTAACTGTACTTCCTGATAATATTATCAAATAAATGTCTTACAGAAATAAAACTTATGTCGCCTTTGATGGTGACAATGATATGAAATATTATCGTTTAATGACAGCATGGAAGGAACACGATAATATAGATTTTAATTTTTTCAATGCACATGATTTGAATAGTGCAAGAGATACCAGCACGGAAGAATCAATAAAAGCTCAATTAAGAGTCAGAATGGAAAATTCGAAACAAATGCTATTACTCGTTGGTGATAATACAAAGTATTTACGAAAATTTTTGCCATGGGAGATTGAACTTGCAAGAAAAAAAGATATCCCGATAATAATTGTAAATCTAAATAATAAAAAAGGCTACGATGATGATCTTTGTCCTTCAGCCATTAAAGACTGGACATATACCGTATCTGTTCCTTTTAAGATGAAGGCTATACAATACGCACTTGATGAATTTCCAGATGACTACTATAAATCAAAAAATCTTTCAAACTTTAAGGATCATCGATTTATATATAAAGATTCTGTCTATGAAAAACTAGGAATATGAACTATAAAAATAGCCTTTTATCGAAAACAATGTTTACAAAGTTGTTTAATAAATTCTTTGTATGTATTGGTATAATAAGTTCAATCGTAGGAATTGTTTCCGTTACATCTGCCGAACCTCTTAATTTAGGCTTAATCGGCTTAATTTGTATATTATTATTTTCCATAATAATAGCTTTTCTATTATCATTTCCCAGAATAAACTTTTCTAAGAATTTTTCATGTCCTGATACAAAAATAACCGTTAAGGTGGGCGATATCTTTACTCAAAAAGATCATTTAGTTATTGGTTTTAGCGATACTTTTGACACAGAGATAGGCGACATTATAAGTGCAACAAGCATACAAGGACAATTTTTAGCACAAATCTATGGAAATAATAGAAATAGATTGGACCAAGAGCTAGAAGTCATTTTAAAAAATAAAGAATACAAGGAAGATATTTCTAAAAAAATTGGTAAAAATAAAAGGTACAATATTGGAACAACTATTACCTTAAGTGGACAAAATAGAAAATTTTTCTGTTGTGCGTATAGCGAAATGGGTGATAATTTAAAAGCAACTTCCGATATCAAAAAATTTTGGATTTCCTTACAGAGTCTCTGGGAAGAAATAAGGATTCAGGGAGAGCAAAAAACGGTAGTAATGCCTACTATCGGAACAGGATTATCAAGAATTAGTGGTATTTCTTATAAGCTTCCTATTTATTTAATCTTTCTTTCCTTTATTATTAATTCTCGAATTCAGCCTATTACAAAAGAATTAGTCTTAATGATAGGCAATGAAGACATGGAAAAAATTAATTTACTAGAAATAAGAGATTTTATAGAATCTCTTGATAAATAATATGGCTTATCGCAGTGGAACATATATAGCATTTCATGCAAACGGAGAACAAGATCCAAGTGCTTCGGATATGAAGTACTATCTCACATTAAAAATGTGGAAAGTTAGAGATGACGATTTTAGTTTTGTGAATAGCCACGAAAAAACTAGTGCTGTAAGAGATTCTAGTAAAAAAGAAACTCTTAGAAGGGCATTAATTTCTAGAATGAACAATTCCAAACATTTACTACTAATTATTGGATCGACAACAAAACTAGATAAAGATTGGATCCCCTTTGAAATTAAGTATGCGGCCGAAGAATGTAATATTCCAATAATTGTTGCCTACACGGACTATACAAAAATAATGGCACCGGCAGAACTTTCACATTTATGGCCCGAAGAATTATTAAAAATAATAAATAATCAAACTGTTGGAGTAATACATGTTCCTTTCAAAAAAGAGCCAATCGCTGATGCAATATCTCAATTTGATATGAATAATCACCCTAAAACTTCTTTAAACTATTACTCTAAAGAAGCTTATGTGCAGTGGGGCCTTTACTAAAGCAACAAAAATAAAATGATTTCCGAAAAAGCACTGAAAGAATATAAAGCAATATATAAAAAAGAATATGGAGTTGATTTATCCGATGAAGAAGCACTAGAACAAGCAACGAAATTGTTAAATTTAATGAAGATTATATACAAACCTATATCAAAAGAAGACTATGAAAAACTCCAAAAGCGTAGAGAAGAAACAAAAGGATAGGGAAGTAGAAAATACTGAAGACTGGGAAGCAAGGCAAAACCTATTAGGATTTTTCAGTTTATTACTTGAGGTCGATAAAAGAATAAACCCTCAAAATTACATTAAACAAACAAAAAAATGAGTGAAAACATCAAAAAAACACCTAAATCAACTGGGGGAGATACTGCCCATATGTTGGTTAGGGCTGGGCTATCCGCTATTCCTGTTGTTGGTGGACCAGCCACAGAAATATTTAGTGCAATCGTTAATCCACCATTAAGCAAAAGAAGAGATAAATGGATTGAATCAATTGTAGATGAATTAGTAAAACTGCAAGAAAAAGTAGAAGGTTTTTCTATAGATTCCTTGTCTCAAAATGATGTTTTTATAACAACAGTTACCCATGCTACACAAATAGCAATCCGCACTCACCAGAAAGAAAAATTAGAAGTTCTCAAAAATATTGTTCTAAATGTTGCCAGTGGTAATTCTCCAGACGAAGATCTGCAGTTAATGTTTTTAGATTATGTAGACACACTAACATCATGGCACCTCCGTTTTTTACAACTTTTTCAAGATCCTAGAGTATATATTATTAAAGAAACTGGCTCATACTCCGAAATGACTATGGGTGGAGTAAGTTCTCTTTTTAGATTCGTATTCCCAGAAATTGCGAATAATCGCATTTTCTATGAACAGATCATGAGAGATTTATATAATAAAGGTTTAATTAATACTGATCATAGCGTCTTACACACTACAATGACTGGTCGTGGAATAGTTGAGAAAAGAACAACAGAAATAGGCGACCAGTTTTTAAATTTCATTAAAAATCCTTAATTAAAATATGGCTATAAATATAACTAGACCAACAGTAAAAATAGTTAAAGATTATCTAAAAAAATGGGACAACCTTGAAAATTACGTCCTCCAAGAAAACGCTTTGAATTTATTATTCAAAGAAACTTATCCAAAAAATATAAAACTAGAAAATATTTTAATAAAAGTTTGTTGCCTCAATCAATTTTATAGTACTAATATTTATTCTCCGTTTATTGTTGCTAAGCATATTTTAAAATTAAACATTGATAATAATCTAGCTACAGGCGATTTAGATGTTGTTAATAAAATTGCTAAGATAGAAATGTCTAAAGGAAAAACTCGCAATTTTTATTCTTTTGCTTCAAAATATTGTAGCCATCATTGGCCAGAACGCTACCCAATATATGATTCTTTTGTAGATAAAATGCTTATGCATTTCCAAAAACAAGATAAATTTTATAAATTCAAAAAAGAAGATCTTCACGATTATAAGAAGTTTAGCAATATCCTGCAACAATTTAAGGAATTCTATAAGATATATAATTACAGCATTAAAGATATCGATAGGTATCTTTGGCAGGCTGGGAAAGAATATTTCCCTAAATATTAAAAGCTCCGTAAAAAGCTAACTAGGAATCGATGACTAGCAATTAACTATTTCTTGTGCTTAGTTTTATCAACTAAGAACCAGACTTGTCTCTTGCCGATATTATTGGGCGTCGCCGGCTCTCCCTTTGTAAAGGTAGATTCGGTTCTTCCGCCAGACGGACGATATTGTCCAGAAATATGAACTTTCTCGCCAGTCCTTACAACAATTTTCTTTGTCATGTTGTTTTAGCTTAAGCTTTTCTTATTGCTCAGAGATTGCTGACCTTTAAATCAACCCCCGCCATAAGCACCAAAGGTACCTATGGAGGGGATTAAAGTATAGCTAATCTGAACTTTAAGAGGGGCAGAAGCCTATCCTAGTCAGCTTTTTAAGGAGCTTTAATTAAGATTCTACTCCTAACTTTTTAATAGTCAACAAAGATGACATATCAATGTAACTATTAATGTTTATTTGTGTCACTTTTGTCACTTTTTAAATAGCTCGAGTCACGTCATTATGGTAAGATAAAAGTACTTAAATTCTCTTTGTGGGGTATACATCCCTAGGGTTCGAGCTCGACTCGGCCTGCTTTTTCAAGACCAACCATTGCGTTGGTTTTTGTTTTTTGGTATAATTGTTTAATGAATCAGAAATCATTTACGTTGATAGAGATACTTGTAGTAATAGTTATAATCGGAATCATTTCCGCCTTCATTATCGTTTCCATGGCCGGGGTTTCTTCCAGGGCCACCATTGCCAAAGGCCAGGCGTTTTCTTCTTCGCTTAAGAATTCTTTATTAATGAACTTGGTTTCCGAATGGAAATTCGATGAATTATCAACAGCCACTACCGGAGCCACGATAAGCGATAGCTGGGGAGAAAATAACGGAACATTGTCTACGGGAGACGCATTTGACAAATTAAAAACAGGGGGTGAGTGTGTTTCGGGGAAATGTTTAAGTTTTGACGGAAGCAACGATTATGTTTCTTTTCCTGATCTCGGAATACCAATCAACGGACCAGCCACAATTTCAGGATGGTTTTATTTTAAAGATACAGCAAAAACAAGAGGAGTAGCAATGCGATTATATGGAGCGTTTTTATATCAACACACTGCCAATGATTATATCTATATTAGCGGCGGTTCGGATTATTTTGGTTGGAGAGCCGTATTGAATAGTTGGTACTATTTAGTGTTAACTTATTCGGGAAACGCTTATACGGCAAAACTCTATATTAACGGAACCCTGAAAAACGTTAGCATTCAAAGCGGAAGTGATGTTCCGGCATTTTCTAATCTAATAAGTAACAACGGTCAAGCTTTTAATGGTCTAATTGACGATGTCCGGGTATGTAACGCAGCCATTCCGACCTCAGAAATTCAACAAAACTATTTCCTTGGGCTAAATAGTCTATACAAGAACGGGGGATTAACTCAATTAGAATACTCTGAACGATTAGCAGAGTTAAAAACTAACCTTGCTCAAGATTAAAAAAGTTCCAAGCTCGCCCCATCGCCCTGCAAAGGAACCAAATTAAACAAAAAGAAGGATTAACCCTTCTTTTTCTTTTTAATATTCCTTATTCGAGCATTCTTGGGCTTGCCTTCCATGCGGGGCGGAATAACTAAGTGCGTTTTAGGTTCTGTATTGAATTTTGTTTTTTTGCTCATATGTTTAACTATATTTTAAATCAAGGATTAATAACTGTCAATTGTCAGTGTGTATTTTTTGGCATTTGTGGTAAAATGATTAAATAATAATAAAGATAGGATTATGAAAAAAACAATACTGGCTCAATTCGTGGTTTTGCTCATCGGCACGGTTTTCGCCTGGTTTAATTTCGCCCAGGAATATCTAAGCTGGGTGGCGAGCAAAGATTGCACCACCTGCTGTTCCGCCAATATCGCTAATCCGTTTTCGACTCCCTGTTTCTACGGAGCGATATTTTTCACGATTGCTTTTGTTTTAAGCATCATACTTGTTAAAAAATCTAAAAGCACATGAAAATTGGCAAAACCCTTTACGTAGAAAACGGGAAAAAGTGGCGCTCGTGGCTTTCGAAAAACCATAAAACAAAATCCGAGATTTGGCTCATCTATTACCGCAAAGAAACAGGGAAACCTCGTATTCCGTACGACGATGCCGTATCAGAGGCTCTTTGCTACGGATGGATTGACAGTATAGTTAAAAAGATTGACAAAGAACGCTTTGCTCAGCGTTTTTCACCGCGCAAACCGAAAAGCATACTTTCGCAAATGAACAAGGAGCGCATACGAAAGCTCATAAAGGAAAAGAAGATGACTAAGTGGGGGATAGAGGCTGTCGCACACGCATTTAACCCAAAAACAGACAAAGCCGATAAATTCACAATTCCCCTGGATATTTACAGGGCGTTGCGAGCGAATAAGGAGGCTTGGAGATATTTTCAAAAAATGCCGCCCTCGTATCAACGCATCAGAATTGCATACGTGGAAGGCTATAGAAAACGTGACGCGGCTATGTATAAAAAATCCTTGGCCCATTTTATAAAAATGACGGCGCGAAACAAACGCATAGGATTTGTGCCGGAAAGACGAGATGTTGACATATAAAGTCCCTCAGCAGGAGGAGGGGAGTTTGGTTTGACAACGAATGTCTTTAATGATAAACATCAAGTACTATTCCAAGGAATAGGAGTTGTAAAAGTGTTAAAAGGCATTTTGACAATTATAACAATAGTGGCAATAACCGTTTTGGTTGCCTGCTGTATTGCACCGCCCGAAGAAAAACACACTGCCGTTGTTTCCGGCCATCCGGACTGGAAACCGGTCATGTGGAGGGAAGGGGACAATATTTATGGCATCGGACCAGAAGTGACCCGGATGGTTTTCAGGGACATCGACGTTGAGGTTGATTCCCGATACGTCGGCTCCTGGGACGTTGTTCAGGAAAAAGCAAGAACCGGAGAGATAGACGCCATCGTTGCTCTCTACAAAACCAGGGAACGGGAAGAATACCTTTATTATTCCATTCCTTACACAATTGACCCTATTGTCTTGTTCTTTAACAAAGGCAAGGGATTTTCCTGCAATCAAAAGGAAAGCCTGATTGGCAAGAAAGGAGTCGCCACCATCGGAGACAGCTACGGCCAGGAGCTGGATGATTTCATCGTCCAAGCCAATCTGGACCTGTCAGGGGTCTCTACCCCGGATGAAGCGTTCTCTCTGCTCAAACAGGGCAAAGCAGACTATTTCATCTATTCCGCCTATGCGGGCAGAAAAGTGATTGCCGAATCGAATCTTTCCGGACTTGAGGAATCGGAAGTAATCTCTAATCAGCTCTTCTACATCGGCGTATCGAAAAGGTCTCCTTATGCCCAGCATATGGACGACATCAACGCCTCTTTGAAAAAACTGGTTGAAAGCAACCAAATCCCGAGCAGTTAGGCCATTGAACAATTCAATGGCTGTTTTTATTCCTCCTTTTTCTCGTAATCCAGGTCCCTAGCCTGTTTTTTAATACTCTCGATGACATCGTTAAGGTGAGCGGGGATGAACTTGATGGCTCCCGCGCATTCGTGACCCCCTCCCTCAACGTGGGAGTGGGGAGCATCCTCCTTTATTCTCTTAATCATCTTGGCGATGGGCAAAACCGGCTTATTGGCCCTGACGATAATCATGTCCGACAAGTAGCCGATGGTTATTACCGGAAGCGTCTCCCTGTCTATCACCACCGTGTCGTGAATCATTCCAACCACCTTGCCCGGAGCCGGATATCTGAATTTCATCGTATATTTTTCCAAATCAATGGTTGAAAAAACTATGCCGTTGAGGTCCTGGGTCCTTAAATAAGGGAGGGTGCTTTCCAACTGGGTCTTGACTCCTTTCCTGACCTCTTCGTTGATTATTTTCACCAGCTCGGGATTATTGTACAGTTCCTCGTAAATCCCTTTGCCGGAATCGAATTTCAGCTGGTAAGCGATAAAGTCCATGGCTGTTCCTATCTCTTCCAGTTCTTTCTTGCTTTTTCCGCTTTTCTTGATATAGTCTTCGGCTTCTTTGATGTTGGACCGGTCCGTTATTCCAGCCACGGCTGGCAGGCTGGGATTGGAATAATCTTCGCATATCCATCTGGCCAGCTCGTAAGCCAGCATACCGGCGCAGGTCTGGCTGTCCAGCCCTTCGATGTATGGATTAAGATGCAAAGATAAGTAGGGGTCAACCAGGGTTTTCTTTTTTTCGATGACGACGGGATTGTGATGGTCAATAACTATCAGTTCAAACCCGATGGAATTCATTGTTTTCAGTCCGAATATGTCTTCCGGAGTGGAACCGTTGTCCAAAACGACTATCAGGGGCTGTTTCTGGCCGTGCGGCTCTATTATCTTCTTAATCAAAACCACGTCTTTAAAGGCATCAATGATGTCGTAATAAGGGGCGCGGCTCGGGGAACGGAAAAGATTGTAATCGGGATTGGCCCCTATTTTCTTCATCAAAATCCGGCACGAGCTTTCTATGGCCAGACCCGCGTTTATGCCGTCGGAATCGGAATGATGCCTTATCATTATGGGCTGATTTTCCAATACCGCTCTCCTTATTCTCTTGGCGATTTTGAAGAAATACGGCCTCAGCTTTTCCAGTCTTTCGGAATCTATGGTGAAAGAAGTGTTCTCGGGCTCGCTGCTCTTCTCTATAATGGAATCGAAGTCGGTCTTCGCCTCCCTTATTCTTTCAATCTCTATCTGCAGCCTTCCGGCCCTCTCGTTAACGAAGCCCGCTATTTCAATAACGTCGCCCGCTTCAAAATCGGAATCCTTTATCACCGCGTCAGCCATGCTGTAACCGTCGCTGACGGTAAAAATCACCGGCCCGGGCTGGGCCTTTCTCATTATCTTTACGATTCCCCTGAAATTATCTCCGCCCTTGAGAGCGGCCATGTTTTTGTCGGTTCTTTTTTCAGAAACGTCCTTGTTTTTACTTTTCATATCTTTAGATACTATCACACTTCAATTCTTTTTTCAATTTGGCACCCCTTGACTTTACCGCCGATTAATAATATTAAATAGCCAGGGTGAGAACCTTGAAAAAAGAAAACGAAATCACGATGGCAGTGCACATAGAAGGCCTTGGCCTCTGCGAGCACTGCCAAGCGCTATTGTCCATTGAAAACATGCCCATCGAAGCAATGGACGCCGAGTGGCGGTGCCCGAAATGCAACGGGCCTGTGTCCCACAAAACGTTCGGATTCGAAGAAACCGACAAGGGCTGGGGGAAAACCAAATGGGTCGGACCTGACCAAAAATGGACACCCCAAAGGCCGGACAAAAGCTTTGATTTGGGCCACTGGCACATAGAGGTTGGCCACGGAAGATATTTTTCCTTTTAAGATCAAAAACTTTTTTTTGGTCTTTTTTTTATTTCAAAAAACCTTCTAATTGTAGCCAAGCATTCCGCTATTGCTTTTATTGTATTTTTATTTTATAATAAATTATTGACTCCATAAAAATTTGTTTGGCGTTAAAAACATGAAAAAACAAGTAATCGTTACTGGTGGAGCCGGATTTATAGGACATCACCTCGTTAAAAAACTTATTATAAATAATTATTATCCTATAATCATAGATAATTTTTTTAATGCCGATAGCAACAACATAAAAACCCTGCCCCAAAATAAATACACTCTGATTAAATGCGACATTAATGATTCTAACCTCTTAAATGAATTACAGAAATTTAGTGCAAAAATTCTTATTCATTTAGCAGCGATACATTTTATTCCGTATTGCATAAATCACCCCCAAAAAACAATCGAAACGAATGTTTTTGGAACACAAAATGTTTTGAAAATATCGGAAAATTTAAGAATTAAAAAATTCATTTTTTCTTCTTCAGCTGCGATATACAAACCAAACGACATAGCACATAAAGAAAGCGACCCACTAAGCCCAATTGATACATATGGTAAAAGCAAATTAAAAGCAGAGGAATTAATAAAAGATTTTTGCAATAAAAAGAGGATCGAGTATTATATATTAAGACTTTTCAACGTTTATGGAAAAAATAACTTAACCTCGCATTTCATCCCCTCTGTGACAGAGAGATTTAAAAAATCGGACAGAATCAAGGTTGGCAATATTGAAACTGTTAGAGATTATATTTATGTAGAAGACGTGGTTAATGTTATCTTAAAAATCATAAAAAAGAATAGTTTAAATATTAATCATGTCTATAATATAGGAACTGGAAAGGGTCATTCAGGAAAAGAAATATTATCACTGCTTGAAAAAATATTTAAAACGAAAGTAAAAATCACTAAGGACAAAAAACTTGCGAGAAAAGCCGATAGAAAATTTTTACTAGCTAATATGGATAAAATATGCAAAAGTTATAAATGGCAACCCAATATTTCTTTAGAAGAAGGGCTAAAAAAAATAATCGAAAATGAATAAAAAAAAGAGAAAGATAACGGTAGGAATTATAATAGATACCGCATTAAAAATACCTCCTAACACAGGGGTTACTTATCGCCTATACTTTCTTTCTCGAGAGCTAGCTAAGCTAGGAATAAACGTAAAGCTATTTTTATGTAATAGAAATATAAAAAACGACAAAAATATTTTAATATTATCTGAAAAATCAAACATCGAGTATCATATTATTCCGGAAAAAATATTTTACAATGATAAACTATTTAAAATAATAAATAAAAATAAACCCGATATACTACAATTTGAAGACTGCGAAACGCTATTAAGGTGCAAAAAAATATGGGACATACTAGATATTCCTACTTGCCTGGAAATACATGACGTTGAAGCAACATTAAAAAATTATTTAGGTTTTTCTGCTAAAGAAATAGAACTGGCAAAAAAAGCCACAAAAAGGGCCTGTTATCTTACAGACCAAATAGTCTGCATGACTCCACTAGACTTTAAAGAGCTGATAACAAATAGCCCCGCCAGTAAAGAAAAATTAGCGATAATACCTAATCCCATAGACACAAAATTTTTTCCTTTTTATGGCCCCAATCTAAAAAACTTTAATATCGTTTTTGTTGGCAATATGTTCTACTGGCCCAACAATAATGCCGCTAAAGTTATTATAAAGAAAATTTACCCAAAACTTAAAAAATGCAAAAAAATAAAGATTTATCTAATTGGAATGGTTCCTAAAAACCTAGAAAAAATCACCAAAAACAAAAATATTATTTTTACGAAATCGGTAACCAATCTTAATGAATACCTCAAAAAAGCCTCTATTGCTTTATGCCCCCTAAGAGAGGGCTCCGGGATGAAAGTTAAAATATTAAATTATTGTTCTGCCGGATTACCAATTATTACCACAAGAATAGGTGCTTCAGGATACGAAAAAATAAAAAGCCTGATCGTTGAAGACGACATTGATAAATATGCAGATATTATAACAAACTTATATTCGAGAAAAAATTTACTGTTTAAAATTGGAAAAGACAATAGAAAATATGTTGAAAATTTTGATATCAAAAAATTATCAATCAAAACAATAAAATTGTATAAAAAAATAATCAGAAACCATAAACCGCATTCTATTTTAAACAATAAATCCGACATTAATAAAAAACCTTTATGGCTAAAAGAAAAAAGGTCTAACGGGATAAAAAATAAAAACTATTACATTATAAAAAATGGAAAAATTGTTTTTAAGGAAAAAATTGCCTAAACTTCTTATAATAGAGGGGCTATGGGGAACAGGAAAAACGACTTTTATAAACATTATTAGCAATTTTGATAACTATAAAATTATTCCCGAGATAGACCACACTTCTTTTAGAATAAATAAAGAAATATCAAACTGGTACTTTGAAAAACATAAAAAATTAATTAAAAAAGCTATTAAAAAATTGCCCCGGGAAAAAATATTAATGGATAGGTCCATAATATCAAATGCCGCATATAAATATGCAACCGCCGGTTTTTTTGATAAAAATAGGTTTGCCAAAATATTTAACATAATAAATTCAATAGACGACTTTGTGTTGGTTTTTTTAACTGCCGATAAATTTTTTATAGAAAAAAATATAAAAAACATTAAAGACGAGGAGGTAAAAAAACTCTTTTTAAGTAAAAAAGATTTTTACATTAAATACAAATTTTTTTATAAAAAAATCTTGCCAAAATGGTTTAAGGGAAAAATAATTTACTTAAAAGTTAACGAAGGGGGAAAATTTATAAAAAGGGAGAAGCTTGTTTCTGTTTTTCTTAATGGCTTAAAAGAGAAAAATAAAATAAAATCTACCTGCGCAGCGTCTTTGTCGTATTATAAAGATAAGATTTTATTACTTTATGACCACAATTACAATCATTACGTTATTCCTCAGGGACATCAAAAGTCCAAAGAAAAAATTTCGGAAACGGCACTGCGAGAACTCTCTGAAGAAACTGGTTTTGTAGATTTAAAACTCGTGAAAAAATTGAAAAAATATCAATACCATTATTTTAAAAATAACAGTATCGTTTACAAACAAATACATGTCTATCTTGTAAAAATAATAAGCAAAAAAAGAACAATTAAAAAACTAGGGGATCATGAAAGTTATTCTAATTTTTTCCTTAAGATTAATGACGCTATGAATAAAGCAAAATGGAAAGAAGATAAAAATATAATAAAATTATCAAAAAAATTTATAAATAAAAAAGCTCCTTAATTTTATTTTAAAGGAGCATCATGATAAATATAACCACCACCTCTCAAGAAAATCTTTTGGAAAAGAATTATCCATTACAAGTATATCAATTAATCTTTTAATTAATTTATCGCTTAAGATTATTGATTTTTCCGCATCGTTTGATTCTAAAAATAATTTACAAATATCTAGTATTTCTTTTCCGTATTTTGATTCTTCGCTAGCGACTCGGGGGAGTAATACTTTAAACGGATAGGGCTTTTTCTCAAGAAGAAGACATATTTCCAAGCATAGTTTTACAATCGTACTTTTGATAATAATAGAGGCGATATCATTATTTTTCTTCCGAATAGAAAATCTTAAATTGTGCCGTTCGGTTCGCAACTCAAGATATTTTTGACGCACGATATCCTCTAGGAACGACTCGAATTTATTTTGGTATCGACCAATCATTGAGGTTACCTTTTTGCCCTTTTCTTGAATTATGGTTGAATTATTTAATATCCAAAGAGCTATGGGGAGCCTTCTAGATAGATCTTTTTCTAGCCAAGAATAATTCTTAACTCTAATAAAAACATCTTTCCCTCCTACATGTTTATCGACGACAAAATTCGGTCCATAGATAAAAGAAAATTTATTGATAAAGTTATCATCTTCTATTAGAACCATTACATCATAAACTTGGCCATCCTCATACTCCGTGACGAACACAGAAGCATCACAAAGATATTTTTCGAGTTCTTTGCTGTTTTTCAAACAGTTCGAAATAAAATCGTTCATCTTAGATTCTCCCTCCTCTTGAGAATTCCTGCCAACCTTCTAAACCCCTCTATGTTCCCGGGATATTTCAAAAACTTTTCGATTGCGGTTTGTCCGTCAACCCATTTGAATTCTGTATGCTCGCTAGAAAGATTAATATTTGATCCTGGTAAAATTTCCGCCCCAAAAATTTTCTCAAAATATCTTTTATCGTTTTCAAAGAAACTGAATGAATAGTCTATATCGATTAATTTGACCTTGTCTATTATTCCGGTTTCTTCTCCTATTTCTCTAATGGCGGCCTGTTCAAATGTTTCGCCCTCTTCAACCCCACCGGTTACTGGCTGCCAAAACCCACCTTTTTTAATATTTCTTTTTAATATTAAAAAAAGTATTTTATTTTTTTCTTTTTTAAAAACAATGACTTCTACTTGGTTGTCGGTTCTCATTCTATAGCTTTTTATTTTATTTAAAATTAATCGATACTCCCTTTTAAAGCCATCAAAAGAATCAGGGCAATGCATCAAATTATGCATTTCATCAGTGCGGTATTTTTCTCTAAAATATTTTTTGATATCTAGAATTTTTTTAACCGCATCTTTCCCTTCAATAAGTAAAACTGGCAGGGGCTTATTGCATAGATAATCATTAAATTCATTGGGAAATTTAATTGAATCCCATTGATAGTATTCTTTGATAAAGTCTAAATCTATAAGGATTGTTCCTAAAGATTTAATTTTGAGTCCCTTTTTCTCAATGGCATTTCTCAGCTTGTTTTCCAGGCCTATTTCTATAAGATCTGGCTTTAAAATGATAATGCTATAATAATCTCTAATAGCTACCATTCGATCTGTTTCATCAAGGTAATCCTGAGCCATAATTTAACACCTCTAAATTTTTAAAGAACTGGTCAATAATATCATTATTGACTAATTTATTATATTATTTTATTATGTTTATGTCAACCATTATATTAAAATTTAATAAAATACATGGAAAAAAATATAAAAACCGTCTGCGTATCAGGATATTTTAATCCTTTACACTCTGGTCATTTGTCACTATTTAAAAAAGCCAAAAAAATGGGAGATTTCTTAATAGTTATCGTAAACAACGATAAACAAGTAAAACTTAAGGGCTCTATCCCATTTATGAAAGAAAAAGAAAGAGTTGAAATAATTATTAATTTAAAAATGGTTGACAGGGTCGTAATTTCAATAGATAAAGACAAGACGGTTCGCAAAACCTTAGAAAAAATAAATCCGGATATTTTTGCTAACGGGGGAGATAAAAAATCACCCAAAGATATTCCAGAAAAAGAGATTTGTGATAAATTAGGAATAAAAATGGTTTTCGGCGTGGGTGGTAATAAATCTCAATCGAGCTCAAAGCTTCTTAAAAAAGCCGTTAGTTATTGTATTAAAACCAACCATACATAAGGACACTAAATATGAACTAATACCTTTATTGACGTTTCCTTGTTTTTATACTATCTTTACATCAATGAACAAGAAAGACATCGTAAACTACATATTTGAAATGGGCATTTTGAGCAAAGAGCTTCATAACGGAATGAAGCTGATCGGGGTGGATAATCTTCATTCCATCGGCGAACATGCTTTGCGGGCCGCCCAGATAGGATATATTCTTACCGTTCTGGAAAACAAAAAGCACAACCTTAATCTCAGCCCGGAAAGAGTGGCTTCCATTTTGGTATTCCACGACAACGGCGAGGTCCGAATAGGGGATTTGCATAAAATCGCTTCCCGATACATTGACAGCAGGCAGGCGGAAGAAAACGCTTTTCTCGACCAGGCAGACCTCTTGCCCGAAGAAGCAAAGAAAGAAATCACCAAGTATTTCAAAGAAATAGAGGAAAGAACGACCAAAGAAGGCGTTATAGCCAAGGACGCCGACTGGCTGGAAAACGCTTTCGAGGCCAAAGAACATTATGACCTGGGAAATCAGCTGGCCATGGACTGGATTAACAACGTGGGAGCGGCTCTGGAAACGGATTCGGCCAAAGAAATATTCGAAACAATGAAGGAAACCAGGTTTACCGACTGGTGGACGGGCTTGAAAAAAATACTCTACAAAAAATTGGACGGAACGGAAATAAGCCACGGGGAGAAATAAGCCATTATTGACTTTAAAAAATAATTACTATAGTATTACCTCAGTAAATTGAAAGGCCTTGGTAACTTAGCGGAAGAAGTAGTGCCTATCAAGCACAGAACTCCGGTTCGAATCCGGACCAAGGCATAGCTTGGTAACTCAGCGAGAGAGTGGAGGGCCGTTAACCCTCAAGTCTCCGGTGCAAGTCCGGACCAAGCTGTAAAATCAACCATCCAACGATGGTTTTTTTAAATTAAACCCCTGGTTCGTTTAGGATTGACAGAACAAATGAATATATTGTATAATATAAATATCTCGAAAGAGATAATTTGGTCATTGAACAATTTAAGAGGTGAAAACATTGTCTGAAAATTATCCGTACAAGGTAAATTTTTCCTCTCCAAAAATCCGTCGCGAGAGGGTAACAAAGTTATTAGAAACGATTCGTAAAAATCCAAAGAACTGCGAGCTTCTTTTAGCCGAGATGTTTAGATATCTTAGTGAACACAACCTGACTTTAGCCGATATCGGCACAAAAGAAGAAGAAATCGAAAATTTAAAAAAAACCGGTTTCAGGTTACGCGCCGAGGAAATCCTCCGGTCGATTCGGAAGGAGCGTAAACCCAGCCTTCAGACCTGCCACGATCTCCTGCTAAACATAATCCGCTCCAAGACTACGCTCAAAGAGCTCGGCACTAGCAAAAATGAACTCTTAAAATTCGAAAAAAGATCGTGTTATCGGCTAACTTGGTGGCTACGAACAAAATACCAAACCCGCTGGCCGGAACAACACAGACAACTCCGTGTCTCTTAAAAAAGCACGGGGATTTTTATTTTAAACGATTATTCGGTTGACAAAATCGTCAAATATTTGTATGTTTAAAACAGCTCTTAATATAGGGCTGGTTGATTTAAATGTCTTGTAGAAGTTCTCCCAAAACAAACGCAGTCAGACTCATTACTCTGATTGTCCTGATTGTCGCTGTTATGTATGGCAGTTGGGTCCTCTTACATAAAGAGGAAAACATGCAAGTTCAAATGCAAAAAGATATTGACAGGGCCATTCCCGTGGAAGATATTGAATTTAAATTCATTGAAGGCGTAGCTTTCGGAGGAGCAGGTGGCCTGGGATCAACAATTATTCAATTTTCGTCGCCGGAAGAATTTCTTAAACAAGTACCCTCGGACGAACCGATATACTTTTCAAGCAAAATATATATTCCCTCTCCCGATTTTGGAGGAAGAGGGGAGGCGAAAAGAACATATCTGGCATTCATAAAACAGCGCAGCGGAGCAATGATTTTAGAAGGAAACTACATGCCCGATGACAGCGGTTGGCAACTTAAAAAATATTCTGTTGCCGAAGACAAACTGTATTTTCAAAAAAGCAACGACTCGACAGTTTTAGTCGTGCTGATAGTCGCTTTCTTCGGAACTGTATTGGTCTATCTCTGGTTTATTGACCTCCGGATTGTCAAGTTACTAGAGCCAAAAAACAGGGCTTCTTAATCAAAGAAGTTCTTTTTATTTGCTTTTTTATCTTTCTTTGATATAATCATCAAAAGGTTGATAATAATTTAATTAATAAAAATATGGAAAACGAAGAAAAAAAGTGCGGCTGTGGCATGCCCTTGAACGAAAAGACGGAATGCACCTGCAATCCGGAAGTTTGCTGTTATTGCTGCGAGTGTCCGCCGGAATGCCAGTGTGGCTGCCAAGAAAAAAAAAGAGAAACTGGATAATAAAGAGGACTAAACCGTGAACACTCATAAAATATTGAATCGCACGGCAAAAGCGCTGATTGTCGCTTATGCGATTTTTCTGAGCCTCTTTGCTCTGGACGTTTTCTCCGAACAAGTTCCTTGGTACATGCTCTTGGGAGGATTTCTGATTCATCTCGTCCCGACTTATGTCGTTATCGCTCTGGCGGTTCTTGCCTGGAAAAATGCGAAAACGGGAGGAATTGCTTTAATCCTTCTCGGAATCGTCTTCACTTTGTGGTTCGAAACATATAATCTGGAACGTCCTTCCGGGCTTATAACCTTTATGGCCATTTCGTTTCCTTTGTTTCTAGCGGGCCTGCTCTTTTTGTTGAGCTCAAAAAAACAAAACGCCTAACGATCGTTAGACGAACAGGATATAAAAAGCTGCTGGTCTATCCAACAGCCGTCTTGTTGTTGTGTCTTATCAGCCACTTAACAAGCTCCTTATCATAAACCGATTCGTAAAAATCAAACATTCCGTCAACCCATCCGTTTATTTGGGCCCTGATAAAAAATTTCATCAGGTCTTTTCTGCTTTCGCCGGTTTTTCCCTTTGAAAAGTTAATAAGCCATTCCAGGTGTTCAATTTCTTCAATCCTGGAAAAAGAAATCTTGCCTATCGGTTTAACGAATAAATCGTCGTTGGGAACGATATATTCCTTGAAGAATTTCCTTTCCATGAAAGAAATAACCGCTTCTTCTATTTTTTCGAAGAAAACCAGCCTTTTAAAGCACGGTGCCTTGATTGAAACGCCTGAGATGAAATTAACCGTTTGGCCGTCTTTGTAGAGGGGACAGGAATACGAATAAGCGTGAAACAGCTCGTGGAAAACACCCAGGGCGAACTTCGCCTCATCAAAAAACCTTTCCACGATAATGGTCTTTCCTTTTGAGGAAAATGCCCCTTCTTCATAAGACTCGGTACAGGCGCCGACAGACCCCCTTTTTAAAACATGGATGTGGTCCAGGGGAACGTTCAGAATCTTTTTTCTCTTATGCGCGGCCTGGAAAGAGATTACCGCTTGCCTGGCCAGATTTATTATCTCCAGGTCTTGTTCTGTTTTTCTTATTTCTCTTCCTTCAAACCTCATGGGTCGGTTGAAGCATTCAATTGCCGATTCAATCGCCGATTTCTCGTTGTCGCCATTAAAACAACATATTTCATCGTGGAAATCGATTAGTTCAGACTTGACTTTAATCATTTCAACCACTTTTTAAGTTTTAAAAGAACATTAATATATTAAAATATTTTCTTAAATTTGTCAAATATTCTTTCCCGGGATTGCATTTTAAAAACAAAAGGAATATAATGTTTAGCGTTATTATAATTTTAATAAAAAATGATTCCCAAAAAAGTTTTCTTCGTCAAAGGAGCGGGAACCCACAAAGACAAGCTGGCTTCTTTTGAGCTGGCTTTGAGAGACGCCGGGATAGAAACCCAGAACCTGGTTCACGTCTCGAGCATTTTGCCGCCCAACTGCGAAATCGTTCCCAGGACAAAAGGCACCGCTCGGTTAAAACCGGGACAAATCACTTTTTGCGTGATGGCCAGAAATGAAACGAACGAGCCGAATCGGCTGATTTCCGCCGCCATCGGCCTGGCTGTTCCCAAAGACAGCAACACTTACGGGTATTTATCGGAACATCATTCTTTCGGCGAAAAAGCGGACATCGCCGGGGACTATGCCGAAGACCTGGCCGCCACTATGCTGGCCACGACCCTGGGCATTGAATTTGACCCGGAAAAAGCCTGGGATGAAAGAAAACAAGAATACATTACCAGCGGGAAAATCATCAGAACCACCCACACCTGCCAATCGGCCGAAGGAAAAAAACACGGGCCCTGGACAACCGTTATCGCCGCCGCGGTCTTTCTGATGGAATGAACTGTGGAATACTGCTCTTCACAAGCTTTTAATAAGTGGTATAATATGGTCGTAAAGGTCGTCAAGTTGTATTATTCTGTTCAATATAACGTTATGGTTAAAGAAATTTTAATCGTTAGTGGCCTTATACTGATTATAGCCGGTGCCTTGGGGCTGATGCCGGCCTATGCTATGTTTGTTCAGTCAAGCTGGTATGCCATATTGGAGATTGTCATCGGGCTGATTGCCATCGGAGTCGCTTCAAGCGAAAAGAAAACATAAAAAAACACGTGTGAATAAAAGCCAGCGGTAAAAACGTTGGCTTTTGACTTTTGATAACTTTTTTTGTATAATGGCCTCAGTAAATTTAAAAGGTATGCCTCATGACGTCCGGTTCATTAATGGCCCTGGAAAACGACCAGATGGTAAAAAACCTTCTGCAACAAGGCGAAGACTACAAAGCGGCAGAACTCTGCTTCTTGCTGGAAACCACGAAAGACCTAAAGGTTAAGGTGATTGAAAAATTCGTCAGGGAGAAAAAAATCTCTATCAAGGGAGAAAAATTATCAAAACTCGGCAACAAAACCCTAAAAGCCCTCCTGCTCTACTGCCAGGAAACGAAAAACGGCAACTGCCCGAAAATTATTGTTTCCAAAGCCAGCAAGTCCCAAAAGATGATATGGCACTATTTTTAAACCATCAACCGATGGTTTTTTTCTTGAAATTTGGTATAATAAGTTAATGAAGAATATTGCCTTAATCATCGCTTTCCGGGACTTCAGGGACGAGGAATATTTCCACACCAAAAAAGTTTTGGAAAGCCGGGGACTGAAGACCAAAACCTTCAGCAACGAAAAAGGTGTTGCTCTGGGAAGATTTGGCGGAGAAGCCGAGGCGAATGCCTTGATTGACGATTTAGATGTTGACGAATTTGACGCAGTGGTTTTTATCGGCGGCCCGGGCGCACCCAAATTCCTGGACAACGAGGCCTCTTATAAAATCGCCAAAGGAGCTCTTGATAAAGGCAAGGTCCTGGCCGGGATTTGCATCGCCCCGACGATTCTGGCCAAAGCCGACACCCTCAAAGGCAGAAAATGCACGGTCTGGTCTTCGAACATGGATAAAACGGCAATCAGAACCCTTAAAGAAAAAGGGGGGATTTATCGGGAAGAAAGCGTGGTTGTCGACGGAAACCTGGTTACGGCCGATAATTACGAAGCCGCCCGGCCCTTCGCCGAGAAGATAGCGGACATATTGACAAAAAAAGAAATATAGATATAATCAAGACGTAATCCACAGAAAGCAGGCATTTAAGTCCTGCCGAGGATAAAAAGCTTTTTTATTTCTGTGGAAACGCAGATTTTTTTAATTTAACGATATGGCTTTAACAAAAGAAAAAAAACAAGACATCGTCAAAGACCTGGAAAGCAAAATGGAAAAGCAGAAATCAATGATTTTCATGGATTTTTCCGGAACCAAAGTAAAAAACCTCGCTCTTTTGAGAAAAAAGCTTAAAGAAGCGAAAAACGAACTGAGAGTGGCCAAGAAAACTTTGATGGACATCGCCTTGAAAAACAAAAATATGTCCGTTGAGCCGAAAAACATGGCCGGAGAGATTGGACTGGTATTCGGATACGAAGACGAGCTTTCGCCGGCAAGGATAGTCAACCAGTTCTTAAAGACGAATCCGAACGCCAAAATCATGGGCGGATACATTGAAAACAGGTTTTACGAAGCGGAAGACGTGGTCAGGTTCGCCCAATTGCCCGGAAAAGAACAGTTGCTGGCAAACCTTTTGGGTTCAATGTCGGCGCCGGCTTCAAACTTTGTCGGAGTTTTGAGCGGAAATTTAAGAAAATTAGTGTTCGTGCTTTCACAAATTAAAAAATAACGGCATGCAAATGGTTCTTGAGGATTACCGTCTTTGAAAATCATTTGATGTTTAACAAAATGGCAAAAGAAAAATCAGAAGTTCCCGAAAAGTTCGAAAAACTGGTCGGGGAAATAGAAAAAATGTCTGTCCTTGATTTGGCCGAATTGGTGAAAATCCTGGAAGACAAGTTCGGCGTTTCAGCCGCTCCCCAAATGGTGGCAGCTGCAGGAGCCGCTCCAACAGCCGGAGGAGAAGGCCAAGCCGAAGAAAAAAGCTCTTATACCGTGGTTTTAACCGCTGTGGGCGACAAAAAGATCGATGTCATCAAAGTAGTAAGAGACACGACCCAAAAAGGGCTGAAAGAAGCCAAAGACCTGGTTGACGCCGCCGGCGCCGCTCCGCAAACCATAAAGGAGGAAGCGAAAAAAGAAGAAGCGGAAGAATTAAAAAAGAAATTCGCCGAAGCGGGAGCAACCGTAGAGTTGAAATAAAAAACACCCCCCTAGGGGGTGTTTTTGTTTGCTTATTCGCAAATTCCTTCGGGTTGGTTTTGAGTCAAGCTGCAAATCAATTTGGTCAGGGCTTCTTTTTCCGCCTGTTCTCCGTCAGCTTCTCCGGAACCGAGCCGGTAATACCTGCAGCCGAGAACCAGAGTAGGGAAAGAGCCGTTGCTGTATTTTTCAAAAACGTCCTGGTCCGTATTCGTGTCAATGTTCTCGTGATAGGAAATCTTGTCGCCGAAGCTTTTCACCACTTCCTGAAGAACGGGCTTCTCCCAGGCACAGTGGGAACAGCTGGCCGAACCGAAGAAATAGACAATCGGCTTTCCGTTCTCCGAGCAAATGTCAGCGCCGACAACTTCTTTGAAATTTCCGTCAACGGTCTTGATTTCGTTCTCGATAAACTCAGGGATTTCGTACGGCTCGTTAGCGAAAAGGTATTTGCCGTCGGAAGAAACATAGGAAGGATAGGTGTTCCCGGCAATATCTATTTCAATCTTGTAATAAGGATTTCCTTCCTCATAAACTTTTGACAGGGAAGCTGAAGAACCGCCCCCCAAAAGATAGTCGTTAATGTATTTCATTGCCTTGTCCACCGCGCTTTGAGAAATTTGAACGTTTCCTTCCGTTTCCACGGTTTTGCCGGCATTGGCCTTGTCCTGGTAGATTGTTACCGCCAAACCAACGCAACCAATCAGGAAGAGCATGGCCGTGCCTCTCCAAAAATTAACACTTGATAAAAAATTCATCCTTTTGTTTTCCATATTTTTATTGAATATTATTGTCTTCGGGGTAAAAACAACCCTGCGAAGGGCAGGGTTGTTTTGCTTATTCGTCTTCGCTTAAATCGTCATCTGGCTTTTCGTCGTCGTCCAAGTCTTCATCTTCGCTTGGGAGCTCTTCCTCTTCGCCCGGAACCCCCGCATCATCTTCCCATTCGTCGCCCTCTAATTTAATGTTTTCTTCTAAAGTCATGTTCGCTTAATTAATTTATATCCCGTCCTTTACCAATAAAGAACGGACGGTTTATCTCTATCTTTGAATCTAGAGAATTCGACCTTTTTTATTAAGATGCTATTATTATAATTATGAATGAATTATTGTCAAGTGCTTTACACCTTGGCCGGGAAAAGGTATAATAACGGCAATGAAGCTGATATTTAAATATCTTAAATGGCAATTCGTTGAAAAGCCCAAAGAAATAGCCGGGGCTATTAAGAATTTCCTCGCTTTCGGGGCCTATTTCTTCTCTTTGAAGCAAAACATCGTTTATCTTTTTTCTCCCTGGAAAAACATAACCTGGGCTTCGGGAAGGGGATTCGACCCGCAGGCCATTATGGAATCGGCTTTCTCCAATTTCATATCCAGAATCATCGGCTTTTTCTTAAGGGCCTTTTTAATTGCTGCCTGTCTTGTCTATGAACTGGTTATCCTGGCCCTGGGCATTATCCTGCTGTTAGCCTGGATATTCTTGCCTTTCATAATTATCATGCTTTTTGTTTCAGCGCTAAAATATGTTTAACTTAAAAGCAACAGGACAATACTGTCTGGTTAAAAAAGAAAAATTCTTCCTGTTTTTGAAATGGCTCGGCAAATTAAGCTTTATCGGCTTTGTCTGGTGCTTAATCATCCTTGTCTACCGCTGCTTGAACGAGCCCGGCTTTTTATCACAGCCCCTCGGCCTGGGAATAATCTTCTTTGACGTTTTTCTCTTGTCCAAATACCTTAATCTCTTTTTTGACGACGCCAAAAAAACTTCACCCCGGAAAAATCTGCAAGAAGCCCTGGAAAAAGGGCTGAATCTGGCTCCTTTCCTTAATTTCAACAGCACCAAATACATCGCCCGGGCCCTGAAGAAAAACCCGGCCCCCAGCTCCAGCATTCTTTTATACCACTTCCTTGACGAAAAGAATCCCAAAATGGTTTTCATCTTTTCCCGCTTGCTCGTGGACATTAAAAAACTGAAAAGCGAGGTACAGAAAATAATGAATAACGGAACAGAAGAAGAATTCGAAAACATAATTTCCGAAGCGGGGAACATCGCCCTGAAAAGAGGATACAACCTGATAAAAGAAGGAGACATCATTTCCGCCCTTTCCGAGCTGGAACCCACCCTGAAGCAGATATTGATTGACCTGGAACTGAAGAAAGAAGACATTGATAATTTAAGCTGGTGGATAGAGGCGGCCGGCAAGAAGATAAGGGAGGCGAAGCGATTTTGGGATTACGAAAATCTCCTGAAGCACGGTTCCATCGGCAGGGACTGGGCTTTCGGCTATACCGTCGGTCTGGACAAATTCTCAATCGACTGGACCAGGGAAATAGAAACCAGGGGGTTTGAGGAAATCGTCGGTCACGACCAAGAAATGGAGCTGACGGAAAACATTCTTTCCAGAAAGGGGGCGAGAAACGCTCTTATCGTCGGCAATCCGGGAACGGGAAGAAGCATTATCGTTCACGCTTTGATTAAAAAGAGCTTGAGTGGAAAATCAACCAAACAATTGAACAGCAAAAGATTCATCCAGCTTGATTTGGTCGCCTTGGCTTCGAACGTCGATTCCTTTGAGCAAAGCGAGAAAATAATAGCCGAGTGCCTGAACGAAGCGGAGAAATCCGGGAATGTGGTGTTAATCATCAACGACTTTCATGATTTCGTGGGCGGAGAAAAAAAAGCGGGGTTGACCGACGTCTCATCCATTCTTCTTCCTTATCTTTCCAACTCCGCCTTTCCCACGATTTGCATAACCAATTACGAGGGTTTCCATAAATACATTGAAAAAAAGCCGGAGCTCTCAAAGTTGTTCGATAAAGTGGAGGTTAAAGAACTGACTCCCGAACAAACGATGTTCATAATCGAAAACAAAGTTTTCGGCCTGGAGCAGGAATACAACAAATTCATTTCTTATCCCGCCCTTAAAGAAATAATCCGTTTGTCGGACAAATACATTCCTTATTCCTTCCCCCAGAAAGCCATCACCCTTTTAAAAGATGCTTTCGCTTTCAGCAACAAGTACGCCAACGACCACATTATCCTGGCCGAGCACGTTGACCAGATTGTTTGCGATAAAACCCAGATTCCGGTGGGAAAAATCAGAAGCAAAGAGAAAGAAACCCTCCTCAATCTGGAAAATATCTTAAAGAAAAGAATCGTCAGCCAGGAAGAAGCAATCAAGGAAATATCTTCCGCCCTGAGAAGGGCCCGCTCGGGAATCCAGAACAGAAAAGGGCCGATGGGCAGCTTTTTGTTCATGGGACCGACCGGAGTGGGAAAGACGGAAACAGCCAAAGCCCTGGCCGAGGCCTATTTCGGCTCGGAAGACAGAATGATTCGTCTGGACATGTCGGAATTCCAAAGATTGGACGACATTCCCAGGCTTATCGGCTCGGAAACCCAAGAAGGCATTCTGACCACCAGGGTGAAAGAAGACCCTTTTTCCCTGGTTCTTTTGGATGAAATAGAAAAAGCCCATCCCGACATTCTCAATCTTTTCCTTCAGGTTTTGGACGAGGGCTACGTCAACGACAATGTGGGAAGGAAGGTTAATTTCGGAAGCACTATCATTATCGCCACCTCCAACGCCGGATACCAGATTATTCTTGACGCTCTGAACAACAAGAAAGAAATGTCGGAAATCAAGAAAGAGCTTTTGGGCTACATTTTCAGAAACGGGACCTTCAGGCCGGAATTCATCAACAGGTTCGACGGCGTCATTGTTTTCAAATCACTCAACCAGGAAGATTTGATTAAAATCACCCAGCTCCAGTTGGAAAAAATGCAAAAGACCCTGTCGGAAAAACACATTGAACTGGCAATAACCGATGAGCTGAAAAAGAAAATAGTGGAATTGAGCTATAACCCGGTCTTCGGAGCCAGAGAAATCAAGAGAGAGATACAAGACAAGATAGAAAATGTTATTGCCAAAGCCCTGTTGGGGGACAAGATAAAGAACGGGGACAAGATACAAATAGACCCGAACACGTTTGAAATAATCACTTTGTAAAATGTCCAAATCCTTCACCCTCATCGAAATACTGGTGGTCATCGTCATTATCGGAATCATTTCCGCTTTCATTATCGTTTCCATGGCCGGGGTTTCTTCCAAGGCAGCTATTGCCAAATCACAAGTTTTTTCTAATTCGTTGAGGAATTCATTATTACTGAACCTAATTTCCGAATGGAAGTTAGATGGGAGCGGAAACGATTCGTGGGGAGCAAATAACGGAACCCTTGTTGGTCCGACCCACCTTCCTGTTGCTAAATCAGGTTCTGATTGTGTTTCCGGAGGATGCTATCAATTTGACGGAACAGAGGATTATATATCTATTGGTGATAAAGATAATTTATCTTTTGCTAATAATATTTTTACTATTTCCGGGTGGTTTAAACTTAATACTAATAATAATTTTGGTATATTAGGAAAAAGAGGTGGTCCATGGGAATACAGTATACATACAAGAATAGCTGATGTTATATATTTTTATTGTTGGAATAGTGCCGGATCTTCTGTTTATAGTTCTTCTTTTTCAATAACTACTGGCGTTTGGGTCTATTTTACTTGGACTGCCGATGGATCTAAAAATTATATTTATAAAAATTCTATTTATTTGGGTGCAAATAATAAAAGCTCTAACGATATGAGTAATACTACCGCCTCTTTTGAAATAGGTCGAAGTGGCGACGGAGCAGGACTTCAATACACGAATGGATTAATCGACGATATTCACATATATAATCAAACCGTTCCCACCTCTCAAGTTCAACAAAACTATTACTCCGGCCTGAGTAAACTCCTTGTCCAGGGTGGGTTTGATATGGTAGAATACCAACAAAGAATAGGAGAGTTGAAGTTTGGTCTAAGCAATAATGAATAAATCTTTTACCTTAATTGAAATACTGGTGGTCATCGTCATTATCGGAATCATTTCCGCTTTCATTATCGTTTCCATGGCCGGGGTGTCGGACAAGGCCGCCATTGCCAAAGGCCAGGCTTTTTCCAATTCAGTTAAAAACTCTTTGTTATTAAGCCTGGTTTCGCATTACAAGCTAGACGGAAACACCAATGATTCTTGGGGAACATATAACGGAACCTGGATCGGACCGCTGGCGCCGAACACAACAGCCAACTACAGGCCCGCATCCGAATGCGTCTCAGGCCAATGTCTTCATTTGGACGGAGTGGATGACTGGGTAAGCATTGCCACAACGAGCTATGCGAGCATCCACGGCCCATCCACGATTGATTTATGGTTCAAGGCGAACTCTTCTGCTTCGTATCAAAGGATTTTCTGCGACAACTGCATAGAATGGGGCATATACCTTTATAATAACACTATTGCCGGGGTGGCTTATGCCGGCGTTAGCGGAGGAGCATTTGTTCTAAACAGGTGGTACAACATTGTCTTGACTCACGAACATCCGACCGGCCTGACAAATACGGAAACACGAATTTATGTTGACGGCAAAATGATACAAGAAGCATTATTAACAATTACCACTCAAAACGGGTACTACGATCTTCCATTGGGATTGGGAAGAGATGTTGCTGATTGCGGTAGCGGCATATATTTCAACGGCTTGCTCGACGAGGTTAAAATTTATAAAGAAGGCCTTTCTTCTCAACAAGTGAAGGAAGATTATTATTCCGGCCTGAACAAGTTGCTCGTTCAAAGCAATGATATGATCGAATACGAACAAAGATTGGGAGAGTTAAGATATAATCTAAGCAACAATGAATAAATCTTTCACCCTCATTGAAATACTGGTGGTCATCGTGATTGTCGGAATCATTTCCGCCTTCATTATTATTTCCATGGCCGGGATTTCTTCCAAGGCGAACATTGCCAAAGGACAAACTTTCTCCAATTCATTAAAAAATGCTTTGATGTTAAATATGATTGCCCAATACGAGCTTGACGGCGACGCCAGTGACAGCTGGGGAGGGCACAGTGCCGGAACCGTCAGCGGAGCTTCTTCTTATTCTTCCTGCGTTCAAGATACTTGCTACAGCTTTGACGGAGCAGACGATTATATTGAGCTGGCTGATGCTTCTGATTTGAGAATGACCAGTGGCGGAACCATTTCCGCCTGGATTTATCCGAAGACCTATGGAGAAACAGCCGGAAGAATAATTGACAAGAGCACAGATACGTCGGCAACAAACGGCTATATGGTTTTTATAAACTCCAACAGAGCGCTTTGTTTATATGTTAATGGCGGCAATAGCACAAACTCTTCCAGCAATGCAATAACTTTTAATCAGTGGCAATTAGCTACAGTTACTTTTGGTGGTTCCGGGAGAAAGATGTATATTAACGGGGTTGATGTAACCGCAAGCGGCGGTAGCGGAACAGTGCTTCCTCCCAATATTGCTGGCGTTATTAGGATTGGAAATCGGGCAGGAGCGACAGACAGAACTTTTGACGGATATATTGACGAAGTCAGGATATATAACGTTGTTATGCCCAGCTCTCAAGTCCAAGAAAACTATTACTCCGGCCTGAATAAATTGTTAAAAAACAAAGAGATTACATTAAAAGAATTCAATCAAAGATTAGCAGAATTAAAAAATAATTTAAGCAATAATGAATAAATCTTTCACCCTCATCGAGATACTGGTGGTCATCGTCGTTGTCGGAATCCTTTCCGCTTTCATTATCGTTTCCATGGCCGGGGTTTCTTCCAAGGCGAATATTGCTAAGTCCCAGGCGTTCGCCAATTCGTTAAGGAATTCATTACTGTTAAATTTAGTTTCTGAATGGAAATTAGATGGAAATGGAAACGATTCATGGGGCAGCAACAATGGAACAGTAAATGGAGCCACCAGCTATAGTAATTGTATTCAGGGCACATGTTATAGTTTTAATGGGACAAGTAACTTTATAGAAGTTCCTTATAACTCTAATTTGAAACCAACGGAAAAAATAACTTTCTCTGTTTGGGCCAGCATGACAGATTGGTATAGCGCGGCAGACAGAAGAATAATAAGCTGCACAGAAAGTGGGGGATACAACATAACGTTGAGTGGGAATAGTGGTACTGCCTGGGTATATATCAATGGAGGATACAGAACACCAGCTTTTTATGCAACAGCCCCCTCTTCCGGCTGGCATTTTTTTCTAGCAACCTATACCGGAAGATACTTTAAAACATATTTTGACGGCGTATATCAAAATCAATTTGACGCTGGCGCTACATATCCAATCGCATATGCTCATTCTAATAGCTTTATAATCGGAGGGGAGGCCGGCACCTCTACTGGTTGTGCCGGTAATTATTTTGCTGGAATAATTGACACTGTTAATATCTACAACGAAGCAATGCCTTCTAGCGGTGTTGGCGAAAGATATTATTCGGGACTAAATAAACTATTCAAAAACAATGAAATCACGTTAAACGAATTCAATCAAAAAATTTCAGAGTTAAAACTTAATTTAGCCGACAATGAATAAATCTTTCACCCTCATCGAAATACTGGTGGTCATCGTCATTGTCGGAATCATTTCCGCTTTCATTATCGTTTCCGTGAGCGGAGTATCCCAGAAAGCCAATATTGCCAAAGGACAGGCGTTTTCCAATTCATTGAAGAATTCGTTGTTATTAAACCTAGTTTCTGAATGGAAGCTTAATGAAACCTCAGGAACCGAGGTTTCCGATTCCTGGAGCGGAGGCAATACCGGCACTTGGTATGGAGAAGGAGGCGATTACACCTCTCCCTCCTGGAGAACCGGTTCGGAATGCGTTTCCGGGGGCTGTCTGGCTTTTGATGGTACCGATGATTATGTTTCTATAGTAGATAGCGATTCTTTAAAAATGGACTCCGGAAACATTACAATTATGGCATGGGCTAAATCTGACAAAGACAGCTATGGTAGTCTTTACGGTATTGCTATAAAATATCCGGTTGGCCAAGGCACAACCCCATTTTATGGTTTAGAAATTTCTAATAGTAACTGGGGTTTTCGTGTGAGAGATGTTAGCGGAAATTCAATACAACTGCTTAAACCAATTATTAAAGACAAATGGATGTTATTGGTTGGGGTAAGAGACGGAAATAAGGCGAAACTTTACATAAATGGAAAGATTGAAAGCGAAAACACGACAGCAACCCTTGGTAGTACAAATAATGATCACCCTTTTAATATTGGAAGGTATTGGACCACAGCAAGTTTTAGTGGGTTAATAGATGATGTCCAGATATATAACGCAGCTATTCCGACCTCCCGAATCCAACAAAACTATTATTCCGGCCTGAGTAAACTCCTTGTCCAGAGTGGGTTTGATATGGTAGAATACCAACAAAGAATAGGAGAGTTAAAGTTTGGTCTAAGCAACAATGAATAAATCCTTCACCCTCATCGAGATACTGGTGGTCATCGTGATTATCGGAATCATCTCCGCTTTCATTATCGTTTCCATGGCCGGGGTTTCTTCAAAAGCGAATATTGCTAAGTCCCAGGCGTTCGCCAATTCGTTAAGGAATTCGCTGCTGATAAATTTGGTGTCGGAGTGGAAATTTGACGAACTCTCTTCGCCCGTTACTCAGGGAACGACAATCCAAGATTCTTGGGGCGGAGGAAATAACGGAACCGTAACCAGTAACGATTCAAACGACAGGCTGAGAAACGATTCCGACTGCGTTTCCGGAAAATGTCTTTATTTCGACGGAGGGGACTATGTTAATTGCGGAACCAACTCTAATTTAGAATTTGGCACAACAAGCTTTACCATGGCCGCTTGGTTTAAAACACCCAACCATGGCAGTGGTGCTCCCATTATGGGCAAAGGGCATATAGGTACCACTAATGATAAATACGGCATGCGGTTCATCGCCGCCAACAGAATTTGCATTGATTTCGCCGACGGAACCAACGGCGGACAATGCTTCTTGGACCACACAGGCAGTTTTAACGTAAGCGATAATAAGTGGCATTTTGCCGTCACAACAATAAACAGAACTACCCAAAAGATTTTAACTTATCTTGACACCAAATACGTTGCTCAAGCAGACATATCAAGCATGGGTTCGGTGGCCTCCGCTCTTTATTTCGGGATTGGGGCTTATGGCGGTTCCGGGGGATTTCAGGGATATGTTGATGGAATAGCAATTTACGGCGAAGCCCTTTCAACCTCTCAAGCCCAAGAGAGCTATTATTCCGGATTAAATAGACTATTGGCCAATTCCGGCATAGAAAAACAGGAATATGCCCGGAGAATCAACGAATTCCTGGCTCAAAACTAGGTTTTGGGGATAAATTGTGGAGAACAGCCCTTTTAAAGGCTGTTTTTAAGTGGTTGACAAGTTTTTAATAGTGGAATAAAATGTAGGCACAGTGTTAACAAGTGGGGAAAAGTGTGGATAACTCATTTATTTCGTGGACAAATGATAATCGGCCAATACAACTACAATTTAGACCCGAAGAAAAGATTGACCATTCCCGCCAAGTTCAGGGGGGTCTTGGGAGACGGCGCTGTGTTGACCAGGGGAATTGACGGCTGTTTGTTTCTCTATCCCCAGAAGCAATGGGATGATTTGGCGGACAAATTGAGCAAACTTCCTTTGTCCCAGTCAAACGCCAGAAGCTTTGCCAGGGTAATGCTGGCCGGAGCGATGGACGTCAAACTGGACAGCCTGGGAAGAATCCTCATTCCCGATTATTTAAAAGAATACGCCAAGCTGGATAAAAAAGTGGTGATTGCCGGCCTTTATGACAGGGTGGAAATCTGGGACGAGGAAAGATGGCAGAAATACGGCCAGACCACCGACGTTCAGGTGGGCGACATTGCCGACGGATTAAAAGAATTAGGAATATAACATGCACGTCCCGGTTCTTCTAAAACAAACGATTGAATATCTTCAAATCAGGGAAAACGAAAACTTCATAGACTGCACGCTGAGCGAAGGAGGGCATGCCAAAGAAATATTAAAAAGAAACAAGCCGAAAGGGAAAGTATTGGGAATAGAACTTGACAAAGAGGTCTTTGAAAAAATAAAAAGAGAGAACATTGAAAGACTGACTGTCGTCAATGACAATTACAAGAATTTGAAAGAAATCGTCAAAGAAAACGAATTCAATAACGTTTCCGGAATATTGTTCGACCTGGGGATGTCTTCTTACCACGTTGACGAAAGCGAAAGGGGATTCAGCTTCAAGAAAAACGAACCGCTGCTGATGAATTATTCCGGCTCGGGACCGACGGCCAGAGAAATCGTCAATCAATATCCTCTCAAGGATTTGGAAAGAATAATCAAAGAATACGGCGAAGAAAAATTCGCCAGAAAAATCGCCTTGAAGATAATCGAAGAAAGGCCGATGGAAACCACCTTTCAGTTAATAGAAGCGATAAGAAAAGCCATACCTTCTTATTATCGCCAAGGGAAAATCCATTTCGCCACCAGAACCTTCCAGGCCCTGAGGATAGAAACAAACCAGGAACTGGAAAATTTGAAGCAAGCATTGCCGCAAGCCATGGAAATCCTGGAAAAAGGGGGAAGGCTAGTAGCCATTTCCTTCCAATCTTTGGAAGACAGGATTATTAAAAACTTTTTCAAAGAGAATAAAGTTGAATTATTAACCAAAAAGCCGGTTTTGCCCGATGAAGAGGAAATCAGGTTCAATCCTCGGGCAAGATCAGCCAAATTAAGAGCAGTCAAAAAATTATGAACAAGAGGAGAAATAAAAATATGTTGCTTTCCCTGCTTATCGTCATGCTTTCGGCGATTTACGTAATCCAGGTAATCGAGCTGGGAAAAATAAACTTCCTTTTGGGCAGGCAGGAAAAAAGCGTTGCCTTACTGAGAGAAGAAAGCAATAATCTCAAATTGGCTGTTTCCAAAAGCGGAAGCCTTAACAATCTGGAAGAGAAAATCCAGGAACAAGGATACTTAAAAGTGGGAAAGATTGATTTTCTTGTCATTTCCGCTTCGTCGGTGGCAATTAAGGATTAATCCTCATGGTCAAGAATTGGCGAATAAACTTTGTTCTCATCCTAATCTTCTTGGCGGGAGGCGTGATTATCTCCCGCCTCTTTTATTTGCAAATATACCAGGGCGACTTTTATAAAGCCCAGGCCAGAGGCCAGCAAAACTTTCTCTCGGAAACCGAGGGGGAAAGAGGCGGTGTTTTTTTTAGGGGAGGGGAGATTCTCGCCCTGACCAAAGATACGCCCTATCTGTTCGTTTCTCCGGAAGAAATACAGGAAAAAGAAAAAACCGCGGCGGCTCTTGCTTTAATCATCAACGAAAACGAAAACGAGCTCCTGGAAAAAATCAGCGTGCCGGACAGCTTGTATGAAATGGTCTTGAAAGAAATGGACGACCGGCTGGCCGAAAAAGTGGAAGAAGCGGACTTGAAAGGCGTGTATATCGGCTACAAAAAGAAAAGATACTATCCCAACGAAAAAACCGCTTCCCAAATAATCGGCTTCATCAACGAAGAAGGAATCGGACAGTACGGGTTGGAAGAATATTATCAGGACGAACTGAGCGGGGAAACGAAAACCCAGAAAAAAGAATTCAATCCCTGGAACTTTCTTTCTTCCTTGTCCGAAGACGATTCCCTGAAAGGAGCTTCTCTTAATTTAACCCTTGATTACAATATCCAGTTCATGGCCGAGAAAATACTTGAAGAAGGCATAAAGGAATTCGAAGCCCAAGGAGGAGAAATCGTTGTTATGGACCCCCAGAACGGGGAAATCATCGCCATGGCCCAATCTCCCAATTTCGACCCAAATAATTACGAAAACGAGGATTACGCGATTTTCCAGAACAGCGCCATTCAGAAACTGTTCGAGCCCGGTTCCATTTTCAAACCCATCACCATGTCGGCCACTCTCAACGAAAAACTGGTAACGCCGGAAACGGAGTTTGAAGATTACAAGGGTTATGTCCAGTACGGCAAATACCGCGTGGTTAATTTTTCAAACAAGGCCTGGGGGAAAACAACCATGACCCAGATTCTGGAAAAATCCATAAATACCGGGATTATCTACGTGGAAAACCTGCTCGGCCACGCCAAATTCCTGGAATACGCCGAAAATTACGGCTTTTTCAATAAAACCGGCGTAGATTTGGCCGGCGAAGTGGCTTCGGAAAACAAGGAGCTCAAAAAAGCTCTTCAACAAAAAATCGAAGTGACCTTTGCCAATGCCTCTTTCGGCCAGGGCATTAACATCACCCCCCTGCAAATTACCACGGCTTTCTGCGCCATTGCCAATGGAGGCAACCTGGTCAAGCCCCATATTGTAAAAGAAATATCTGTAAACGGAGAGAACGAGAAGATTGAAGCGGAAATCTTGAGAAGCGTGATTACGCCGGAGACCAGTCTCCAGGTGAAAAAAATGATGATTAATGTGGTGGAAAACGGCTTCGGGCATTTGGGAAAAATCGACGGCTATTACATTGCCGGGAAAACCGGGACCTCGCAAGTTCCTTGGTCTTCTTTGGAAATCGACGAGCAGGGGTATTCCGATGAAACCTGGCAAAGTTTTATAGGATTCGCTCCGGCCCTTGACCCGAAATTCGTAATCTTGGTAAAACTGAACAGCCCACAAACGAAAACTTCCGAGTATTCGGCCGCTCCGCTTTTCCACGATTTAGCCAAATACATTCTTGATTATTGGCAGATTCCTCCCGATTATATTGAAGAGTTGGACAAAACGGAATAATATGATAATATGTTTTTCAAAGGCCCCATCGTCTAGCGGCTCAGGACACTAGGTTCTCAGCCTAGGAACACCGGTTCAAATCCGGTTGGGGTCACTTTTAATAAATATCCAATATATATTATGACGACTCTTATTTATTCTTTAATCTTCGCTTTTTCTTGTTTCTTGTTCTTTATCTCCGGAGAAATCATCGTTAAGAGCCTGATTAAAGTCGCCAAGTTCCTGGGCTGGAAGGAATTCGCGGTTTCCTTCATTATTATGTCCATTGTGGCTTCTTTCCCCAACCTTTTCGTTGGGATTTTTTCCGCCATTAACAAAATTCCGGAACTGGCTTTCGGAGATGTGGTGGGGGGAAACGTAGTGGACCTGACTTTGTCCATTGCTTTGGCTTCTCTTTTCGCCAAAAAAGGAATACCGGCCAAAAGCAGAACCGTGCACACCACTCTTTTCTTCACCATCATCGCCGTGGTCATGCCCCTTCTTTTGGTCTGGGACGGCGTTCTCTCCAGGGCCGACGGAGTCATCCTCATCTTCTTTTTCTTCTTATACATCTTCTGGCTCTTTTCAAAAAAGGAAAGATTCACCAAAACCTGCGACGGCACCGAGCCCAACATGAAAAACTTCAAAGCTTCTTTCGCCAGCGTATTTAAGATAATCTTCGCCATTATTCTGTTTATCGTCGCTTCCCAGGGAATCGTGCAGTCAACCAAATATTTCGCCGACACTTTCCACTGGCCCATACTTTTAATCGGCCTTTTCATCGTCGGCCTGGGCAACTGCCTGCCGGAAATGTTCTTTGCCATAAGCGCAGCCAAAAAAGAAAACAACTGGCTGGTCTTGGGCGACCTGATGGGAGCCGTAGTCATGCCCGCCACCATGGTCTTGGGAACAGTGGCCCTGATTTCTCCCATTCATATCAGTGACATGACCTCTTTAGCCGTGGCCAGAATCTTCATGTTTTTAAGCGTCTTCTTCTTTTTCCTGTTCATCAGGAATGATGACAAGATAACCAAAAGGGAAGCGGCTTTTCTCCTTTTCGTCTATATCTCTTTCATTATCGCCGAAGTCTTCGTCTGATATTGACAAGTTCTGATAATGTGTTATAATTAACGTACTCTTAAAAAGAGTTGCACGACCTTTCACAATTGAAACTTCAGAGGTGTAAAATGAAAATAAATTACGACCTGATGATAAGGAACAGTTTTTGGCAAAAATGCCGGCCCCACCTTCCACATACGGTGACAAAAGTAAGACGAATCCTGTCTTACGTGGCCGGGGAGATTGTCAGCCCCAAGATAACGCGGGAGGACTTCTCCGACCAAGACTGCCGGCAAATTCTTGCCGCCCTTAAAGCCGGGAACATGACCCATGTCGAGAACCTGGTTCTGGAAGCCATGAAAAAGGCGAGAGAGAAAGTGTGAACAATCGGCCCCTAAAAAGGCCTTTTTATTTGACGAAAATGAAATAAGATGATATATATTTGTTATTATGTTGGCAATAATCAAAACAGGAGGAAAACAATACAAGGTCTCCGAAGGGGACAAGCTTAAGATTGAGAAGAAAGAGGGGGAAGAAATCGTCTTTACCGACGTTCTTTTATTGGATAACGGAAAGAAAACCGTCATCGGCACGCCTTTAGTGGAAGGAGCCGAAGTCAAGGCTCGCGTTTTGAAACAGGGCCGGGCGCCTAAAGTTACCATTTTCAAATACAAGCCCAAGAAAAGATACAAACTGAAAAAAGGCCATCGCCAGCCCTTTACCGAAATAGAGATAATTGAAATCAAGGGTTAATTAAAAACCGATCTCTCCCTCTTCAAATTCCAAGCCGGTTTCCAAGTTGTGGAAACTGGCTCTTTGTTTATCAAAGAAAAGCTCGATTTTGCCCACCGGGCCGTTCCTGTGCTTGGCCACGATGATATCGGCCACTCCTTTCCTGGGCGTGTCTTCGTGATACATGTCTTCCCGGTAAATGAACAAAACGACGTCCGCATCCTGCTCCAAGCTGTTGTGGACGATAATATCATTGGCCACGAAATTATGAACCTCGTCAACGGTGGCATCGTAAACATCTTCAACCCCAAGTTCTTTAACGGAAGCTATTTTATCCCAATAAATGTCCGAGTCGGCCATTCGACAAACTTCTTGATTGTTTTCCAGCGCCGTGCAGATTCTCAACAATCTTTGTCTGGAAACGGCGCTTTTTAATAAAGTGGAGCCGCAATAAGAAGTATCTATTCTTTGGCTAAATTCTCTCCAACTTATGCCCAAATCGTATTTGGCCGGCTCTATCAATAATTTCCAAACCTCTCTGGGGACTATATCGTTGTTGGGAGAAGGGATTATCTTTTCCAAAGATTTTTTCATCTCGGGGATAATTTCTTTTCTCCTGTCGGCTATGCCCACCCTTGAAAGAAACTTTAATTGGTTCTGCGAGCCCTCTACCGCTACACTATACGTTTCCCTATAACCCTTCTTTTCAGTCACCCTTAAACTGCCCAATATTCCCAGCATTAAAAGTAAATGCTGAACCTGTTTTGCCAAAATCAAGCTGGTGCTTGAATAAAAAATATTGCCGGCGGGGATTCTGCCTTTTAATTTTTTCCAACTCAGGTTGCCGTCGGTAGACCATAAATGTTTTAAGAACAAGGAGATTTTTTCTTCACCGCAAGAAAAAAGCGCTTCGGGAATTTTCTTTTCCCAAGAATGAACGAGGCCAAGCCCTAATTTTTCAAACCAATTGGCGATAGGGTGTTTTTTGTTTCTTGCTAATCTGTAAGGGCTGGTAAGATAAAGGTGATACCAATTTTCCTGTTTTATTACCCGGCTCTTTATTCCGAAAAGCCTCTCGGCAACACCCTTAACAATTTCAATGTTCTCCTCGTAAGCATTGGTGTAATGAAACGGCTGGCGGGGTAGAATACAACCGTATCCCAAAAGGTGGGCCATCAAAATCAACTCGTCGTCACAAAGAGAATTTAAAGGGTTGGTAATCTTAATTTCCCTCGGCAGGGCGACATAGTCGTCGATTTTCAATTCGTCCAGTCTTTTCCAACCGTCTAATTTAAAGAATTTATGGTTAGCGCTTGCTTTTATCGTCCTCCCGCTGTTGGTTTTAAGCTCAAAAACTTTCTTCCGGCCGGAATAAAAAGCTTTGGTCATCAAGCTCGGCCCTATTTTGTAGTTTTCGTCCAAAGCCAAAATCTTAAGGGGTTCTTGAATTTCTCTTTGAGCCAAATCTTTAATGGGAATTCTTTCTCCTGTTTCAGCCAAAGTAATGAGAGCGTCTCCCGTCAAGCAGCCGCTTTCGCGAAGGTCCGACAGCCTCGGAACTTTGGGCGTTCTCTGTTCCACGGCTCTGGAAAGCTGGGACAAAGCCAGAACCGGAACATCGAGCTCTCTGGCCAATCCTTTCAGCTGGCGGGATATTTCCGTAACCTGCTGGACCGTGGTGGCGATTTTGTTTGAGGGCTCAATCAATTGAAGATAGTCAATGATAATCAAGCCCAGTCCCTGGCTGGCCTGAAGCCTTCGGGCCATGGCTCTCATCTGAAGAACGGTACAGCTGGCGGCGTCGTCAATGAAGATGGGGGCTTCGGACAAAGTTCCCAGGGCGTGCTGGATGCAGGCGAAATCATTGTCTTCTCCGTCGGAAGAGAGCAGCCCCTGCCTAATCTTCCAGGAATCGATGTTCGACTCGGCGCTGATTAAGCGGTCAATCAGCTGGTCTTTGGACATTTCCAAAGAAAATATTCCTACCGGCTTCTTTTCTTTCAAAGCCACGCTGCGGGCGATATCCAAAGCCAGGCTGCTTTTTCCCATTGAAGGCCGGGCGGCCAGAATAATCAGGTCGGAGTTTTGAAAACCGGAAAGAATCGTATCCAGGCCCTTGAATCCCGTGGAGGTTCCTCTCAAAGCTCCTTTGTGTTTGGAAATGCGGTCAATTCTTTCAAAGGCCTCTTCCAGATAAGGCCGGAGGGGCAGAAATGTCTGGGTAAGGTTCTTTTGGGTTATGCCGAAAATTTTTCTCTCGGCGTCGTCCAAAAGCTCGTCCGCCTCTTCCTCTTCTTTATAGCCCATGAGAACGATTTCTTCTCCGGTTGAAATCAAATCCCTTAAGATTCTTTTCTTTTGGACAATCCTGGCATAAGTGGAAACATGGCTGGCCGTGGGAACGGTATTAACCAGCTCGGTCAGATAGGCAACGCCCCCGGTGTTTTCCAGTTGGTTTTTTTCTTTTAAGCGCGAAGCCACGGAAACCAAATCAACCGGCTCTCCCCGGGAAAAAAGGTCTTCAATGGCCTGGTAAACATCCTGGTGGTTTTTTCTGTAGAAATCATCGGCATGCAGAAAATCGGCGATTTTAATAATCGCCTCCTTGTCCAGCATCAAAGAGCCGAGCAGACTTCTTTCCGCTTCAATATCCTGCGGGGGCATTTTTGTCCCCAATTTTTCAATTGAAAAATCTTGAGCCATCGGGTATAATATATCAATTAAAAACCTAAACGTCAATCGCTCGCATGAAAGTCTGTTTTGCCACCTCCCATACCTTTTCCCAGCCCGGCGGGGTGAAAAACCACATCCTGGAGCTGAGCCAGGAGTTCAAAAAAAGAGGCATTGAGGTGAAAATCATCGTCCCCCGGAGAAACCAGGAAGAAAATTACGGACCGGAGGTCGTTCTTTTGGGCAAATCCCTGCCTTTTTATTCCGGCGGGTCCCAGGGAGACATCTGCTTCACCCTGAATCCGAAGGAGATACGGGAAATAATGGAAAGAGAAAAATTCGACGTGGTTCATTTCCACAATTTCGTCGTTCCTCTGGCCTGGCAGATATTGAACCGCTCCCGGAGCCTGAACATCCTGACCTTCCATTCCAATACCGAAGCCCTGCCTTTCTTGAAGTTTCTTCTGCCGCCCTTTTCTTATTTCTTAAACAAGCTGGATGGCATAATCGGGGTCGCTCCCTTGACCCTGGACTATTTTCCGCATTTCAAGGGAAGGAAAAAACTGATTCCCAACGGCATCAATCTGAAAGAATTCAATCCCGGGAATCCCGTGGTAGAAAAATACAGGGACGGGAAAATCAATCTGCTCTTCGTGGGAAGGATTGAAGAAAGAAAAGGACTGATTTATCTTCTCCAGGCTTTTAAAATAATCAGAGAGAAGCACGAAAACGTAAGATTAATCGTGGTGGGGGACGGACCCCTTAAAAAAGAATGCCGGGATTACGTTTTGGAAAACAAGCTGGAAGATGTTGTTTTCGAGGGCCAGAAGGTGGGAAAAGAAACCGCCAGCTATTTCAACACCTGCGACATTTACGTCAGCCCGGCTCCTTTCGGAGAAAGCTTCGGCATTGTTCTGCTGGAAGCCATGGCCTCGAAAAAACCGGCCGTGGGTTTCGCCAACAAGGGTTATTACGAACTGCTCAAAGGAACCCCGGGAGAAGAATTCCTGGTTCCGCCGGGGAATATTGAGCTTCTTGCTCAAAAGATAGAAAATTTGATAATTGACGAGGACTTAAGGAGAAAAATGGGGGAATGGGGTCTGCAGCAGGCCGAGAAATATTCCTGGGAAAAAGTGGCTGACCAAATTCTGGATTTCTATAAAAGCCTGGTTTGACAATAAAATCGATTGTGCTATGTTTGAACCAGTTCTCAAAAAAGAGGTTGATGGAATTGAACGCTGAGGAAAAGAAAAAAGCCCTCTCTGAATTCATAGTCAAGGCTTCGCCGGAAATCATTGACGCGGCTAAAAAACAAGCGCTGAAGAGAGGATTTAACTCCGAAGACATATCAAAAATCGAAGCCGGCGATTATGTAACAGGAGGAGTAATTTTCTGGGTAAAAGTATGCGAAAGGCAACGGACGACGGAAGAACCTTCCCGCGAAATCGTGTTCTTTGAAGACGTCTGGATCAGCGGCTACTACTGGCCCCTTCACATAAAAGTGACCTTTTAACAAGGTCTTTTTTTTATAACCGTCCTCTCCCCGGAATCCTCCAGAACCCAGCCGAGATTTTCAATGGCTTTTCTGGATTCGTCGGCCTTGTCCCATTCTTTTTCCTTTCTTTGTTCTTCCCTGGCTTTTATCAGCTCTTTTACTTTCAAGGGGAGAATGTTGATATCGCTGGTCCAAACTGGAACGCCTTCCTCGGTTGCGGTTTTGATGATGTATTTGGAATCCTTTTCTTCCAAAGAAATCGAGGAAAGGTTCAAGCCGAAGACCTTGTCAAAATCCAACAAAAGCTCGTATTTATCCTTGTTGCCCAAATCCTTGTCCTTAAGCATGTCCCAAGTCAGGGCCAGGGCTTGGGGAAGGTTCAAATCATCATTGATGAAATTAAGGAATTTCTTTTTGTAGCTTTCTTTCTTTTCTTTGTTCTCTTTTTGGCTGTTTTGTTTCAGCTCGAATATCTTTTCGTAAAGCTTGTTCAAGCTGTTGGAAGCGAATTCAATGCTTTCGTCGCTGAAAATCAATTTGGAGCGGTAATGGACTCCTAGGCACAGATACCGGAAGGCCAGGGGATTGATTCCTTTTTCAATCAAACTCCCCAGAGTAACGATATTGCCCAGGGATTTACTCATCTTTCCTCCCTTTAAAGTCAAAAACTCCCCATGGAGCCAGAAATTCGCCAGAGATTTTCCAAAGGCCGCTTCGGCCTGGGCGATTTCATTGGTGTGGTGGATGGAAACGTGGTCAACCGCCCCGCAATGGATGTCAAAAGGGATTCCCAGCTCTTTGGAACTCATGACCACGCATTCGGTGTGCCAGCCCGGAAAACCTTTTCCCCAAGGAGAATCCCATTCCATCTGCCTTTTCTCGTCCTTGGGGCTGAATTTCCATAAGGCAAAATCGGTTTTGTTTTTCTTCTCCTTCACTTCTTCGATTCTGCCTTTCAGTTCTTTTCTTTCCTTGGGTCCCCATAACCGGCCGTATTTCTCCAGCTTGGAAGTGTCGAAATACACCCCGTCCTTAATGACGTAGGTGAATCCCTTTTTCTCCAAATCCTTGATAAGGTTTATCTGCTCCTTGATGGTGTCCGTGGCCTTGACCCAGACATCCGGTTCTTTGATGTTCAGCGCTTTCAAATCTTTTTTGAATTGTTTGGTGTAAAAATCGGCAATATCCCAGACCGTTTTTCTTTCTTTTTTGGCCCCTTTTTCCAGCTTGTCTTCTCCAGTGTCCGAATCCGAAGTCAGATGCCCCACGTCCGTTATATTCATGGCGTGTTTTACTTTGTATCCGTCGTATTCCAGAACTCTTTTCAAAAGGTCTTCAAAGATATAGGTTCTCAGGTTGCCGATGTGGGCATACCAGTAAACAGTCGGTCCGCAGGTATACATTCCCGCTTCTTTGTCCTTAAGGGGCTTGAATTCCTCCTTTTTCCTTTTAAGAGTGTTGTATAATTTAAACATATTTCATTATATCAAAGGCGCTTCAATAATACAAATACCTCTCCCCCCGGTCGGGGAAGACGGTGACGATTCTTGCTTTGGGATTGTTTTTGGCAATCTCTCTGGAAATATAAAGGGCTGCGCCCGAGCTCGGACCAGCCAGGATTCCTTTATTTTTGGCCAAATCATCCCTGGCTTCTTCTGCTTTTATTGATTCCAAATCATATATCTCGTCAATCAGGTCCAAATCAAGGATGGGAGGAACAAACCCCTCTTTCAAAGACCTCAATCCCTCGATCGTTTCTCCCGCTTTTGGCTGAACCCCGATAATCTTCAGGTCTTTGTGCTTTTGCTTCAGCTTCCGGCCGATGCCGGTGATGGTTCCGCCGGTTCCCATACCGGCCACGAAAAAGTCAATCTTTCTTCCTTTAAGCTGTCTTAATATTTCTTGGGCCGTCTTTTGGTAATGGGCTTGGGGATTCATCGAATTCTCGTACTGGTTGAGGAAGACTATCTTTTCTCCCTGCTCTATCCTTTCCTTGATGTCCGCAATCACGTCTTTCCTGAACCTGATGCTTTCAATCAAAATCACTTCGCCGCCAAAGGCCTTAATCATCTTGATTTTTTCCGGACTGGTGGTTTCCGGCATTAAGAGGCTCACATTGTATCCTTTCATGGCTCCGACCATGGCCAAAGCCACGCCCGTGTTGCCGCTGGTCGGCTCGACGATGGTGTCTCCCTTTTTAAGGATTCTTTTCTTTTCCGCTTCCAGAATCATATTCAAGACAATCCTGTCTTTGATGGAGCCGCCGGGATTGAATCCTTCAAGCTTGGCGAAGATATTGGTTTCCACTTCGACCAGAGGGGTGTTGCCGATGAAATCAAGAATCGTTTTTGTTTTCATAAATAAAGAAAAATCTCTTTTTGAGAGATTAGTTTGATTATTATTTAATTATTGTGTCGGAAAAACAAAACTAATCTCTTAGCTTGAACAACAGGCGGCGCAGCAAATGGCGATTTTGTTTTCCATGATGGTTCATTCTACCCCAAATACGCTTTTCTTGTCAAATGTTGACAAAATCTGAATCTAAGGATAAAATATAATTGCCTAGCACATTGAAAATCTTTAACGGGGTGTATGTCTGGGCAAAAAATCTGCGGTGGACGAGCAAGGTCGTCTGGTTGTCCTCTGGATGTCCTAAAATATATAATATGGGGCTTCGCGCTCCATTTTTCTTATAATTGACACCAAGGACGTTGTGGGATATAAGTAAAGCGTACCTTTAAAAGGGTGATGACAATGGACAAGGACGAAGCCGAACGCCGGTGCACATTCGAAGGATATTTCCTTCTCTGCCGCTTTCCCGTTGACGAAGAGGAAAGAGAGCTCGCTATTGAACAAATGGCCAAACTGGCCAGAACCTTTGAAGAATGGTCGATTATCTCTCTCTGGACCAAGCCCGGAACTGAACCGGCCCGACGGGCCCAGGAAGAAATGGATGCCCTGAACAGACAGGCGAAAGAATAATGCCTGTTTTTTCTTTGTTGCTTTTTCTTTCAAAAAAGGTATAATACAAAAATATGCAGAACCTGGTATTGTACAGAAAATACCGGCCCCAGACCTTTAAAGAGTTCTTCGGCCAGGAAAACGTGGTTAAAACCATAATGAACGAGATTGAATCGGGGAAGATTTCCCACGCCTATTTGTTTTCCGGACACCGGGGAACGGGCAAAACCACCCTGGCCAGGCTGTTCGCCAAAGCCGTCAACTGCCAGAACAGGAAAGGAGCCGAGCCCTGCAACAAGTGCCCCTCCTGCCTGGAGATAAACCAGGGGCGGGCCATTGATTTGATTGAGATTGACGCCGCTTCCAACCGGGGAATAGACGAGATAAGAAGCTTGAGAGAGGGGATAAGGTTTTCTCCCACCTTCCTCAAATACAAGGTTCTGATACTGGACGAGGCCCACCAGCTGTCCAAAGACGCGGCCAACGCCCTTTTGAAAATCCTGGAAGAGCCGCCTCCTTACGCGGTTTTCATCCTGGCCACGACCGAAGCCCACAAAATGATTCCCACCATCGCTTCCCGCTGCCAGAGATTCGATTTCCACAAGCTTTCCTTCGAAGAAATGATCAAGAAGCTGGAATGGGTTTGCAAAAGCGAGGGGATTGACATTGAGAAAGAGGCCCTGGCTTTGATTGTCGCTTCCGCCGAGGGTTCTCTGCGGGACGCCGAAGGAAAACTGAATCAGATTCTCAATTTCCTTCCTAAGGGAAAAATCAAGGTGGAGGACATCAAGGGGATTCTGGGACTGGTTGATACCAGCCTGCCTAGGGAATTGACGGAGATAATGCTCAAGAAGGATAAGGCCCTGACCCTGAAGTTTTTGAACGACAAGCTTGAAGAAGGGGTTGACTTGCAGGAATTCATAAAATCCCTCATTGACTATTTGAGGAAAATACTGATGCTGAAGATAGATGTAGAGCTCATTGATATCTTGTTGCCGGGAGAAACAAAAGAAGTGAAAGAAACCGCCAAGAAGCAGTCAAAAGAATTCAAAGAGGAAGGATTGAGGAAAACCCTGGAGCTGCTTCTGGAAGCGGAAAACAAAACAAAGTATTCTTCCATTCCGCAACTGCCGCTGGAGCTGGCCCTGATTGAGGCTATAGAGGAGGACTAACTATTTTGCGGGATCGTCTAACGGTAGGACATCTGGCTTTGACCCAGAAGATTCTAGGTTCGAATCCTAGTCCCGCAGCCGATTTATTTAAACTTCACCAAATTCTACCTGTGCACTACCTTGCTTGACATTTCTGGTAGTTTGAGTAAGAGTAAAATTACCAGTCAATAAGATGACTTATTGAAAAAGGTCGCCCCTTAACTGAGGAAAATATCAGTCAAAAGGGAAATAACAATTAAAATCAAACAAAATATGAAAAAACAACAAAAAAAAACAAAGAATCTTTTAAAATTGAGCCCTATCGCAATGGTTGTGATAGTAGGGTTTTTGGTAACCGGGGTAGCCAGCGCTGCTTTGGTTAATTACTTGAGTAATAGGGCAGTTACTACGGCTACTGTAAATTTGCCAATGGAAATGACTATTTGTGAAGGAGAGACAGCAGCGGGGTGTGAAACTACAGAGATATCGGTTACTACTACCGGATTAAGCACTTTCAATTTTGTAACAGTGGCCAAAAATTTAGCCAACAATCCTGTTGATGGTTACCGAGTAATAGTTATTAAGGCGCCAGGGAGCGAAATCTTAACTGGCAAGGAGTTTACAGCTTGGGAGACTAAGCTCGTAGGAGAGAGCGACTATACTCCTGTATTTAATAACCTATATGCTGTTGGCATAACAGGCGCTTTGTATAAACTATCTGAGGTGGCTTCGGGTTCGCCTGTTTGGCCTTACGGGAGGATGATAATTATCTATTCTGATGATGGCACTGTTGACCACGCAAAGAACACATATGCAGTGGGCGATGATTTTAATTGGAATAAAATCAAAGCAACGTTTGGAAATATTACAGGAACATATAAGATATCCGCACTGATGGTTTACGATTTGACAGAATACGCCGCATCACAGTACTAAAAAGAGGAAAACCTGATGACTACTTTTGAGTAGCCATCAGAGGCAGGTTTATCTCCCTTAGAGTAGGCCTGCCCCTGATTTATGAACAAATTGTCAAAAAATTTATTACTCCTCCTTGCGGTTTTTCTCGTTAATTTCGGTTTTGCCCAAGCCCAGGCAAGTCAGCTGGTTTTAAATGTAGATAAAGAGTGTACTATTCAAAACAGCGGCGAGAGTTGCGTCGCCGAATTGACGCTTGCCAACAACACCGGAAAAACTCTTGAAGGAGAAGCGTCCTTGCACATTGATTATCAGGGACCGTGCAGCAATGACCAATTGGCGGATTTTGACGGAGAAGGAATCGGGGCCCGGTTTTTCATTAACGATTGGCTGAATTTCTCGGGCTGGGAAAACGGAACATCAAAAGCTTCGGGCTTTACCATTGCCAAAAATGAAACCCAAACAAAGCTTAAGATAGAAACCGTTCCCAATCTTTGCCCGGGAGAATATTCCTTCATCCTTGAAATAAAAGGAACCGCCGAAAGCGGAGAAGAATATACGACACCGCCGGTTATAAGCGGCGGAGGCGGAGGCTATTATACTCCCCCCGTGCCGACCACCGGAAACGGCGAGGTTACCGCAACTCCGGGCCAGGGCGGAATAACCACCCTGACCATCTTAAACCAAGGTCAGATTAAGCTGATTGTTCCGGCAGGAGCTGTCCCGGAAAATACCACTTTTACGATTAAAGCAATGGATGCCGACTCAATCAACCAACCCGACCCGGGGAGCGGACTTTTCCTCATTGACGGCTTGGTTTATGAAATCAAAGCCCAAATGAACGGAGAATCCGTTACTGATTTTAACAAATTCCTTACTTTAATTTTTACCTATAACGAAGAACAAACCGAAGGAACGGATGAGTCCTCGCTTAAAATTCATTGGTGGAACGGAACAGAATGGGTTGGCATAGAAAACAGCCAGGTCAACGCCAACGACAACACGGTTACCTGCTCAATCAACCATTTCACCGTTTTCGCTTTACTCGGTTCCGAGGCCGAACCTGCCGAAGAAGAAATTAAAAAAGAAGAACCGGCTGAAGAAGAGGGAATTATTGAGACGATAAGGAATATTCCGGAAAGAATAGCGGAAGAAATTGAGAGAATTGTTGAGGGAACAGCTTCTCCGGCCCCGATTGAAGAAACCGAAGAACCCGAAGCATTAGCAGAAGAAGCTATTCCTTCGGAACAAACAGAAATACCTCAAGGAGCTTTAGCTTCATTGCTGGCAGCCATGGGCATGGCCGGAGAAAAAATCGGCGAATCCGCATTTCTGACAATCGTCGTAATCTTAGGCTTGCTGGTTTTAGTCCTTATCAGCGTCAGAGAATTGTTCTCGTTTTGGAAAAAAAGAAAGAAATAGCGAATAGCGTGAATTTAATACAGCTTTTGCCAACAAGTAATAGTTCTAATATTGTCCGGGACAATCAATAAATAATAAACTAATCGATAAAACCATGGGAAAAAACGGTTCGGGAGCAATTTACGGCCTGGGACTAATCGGGGCCCTCGTATACTACATCGGCCACGCCGCCACGTTCTGGGCCGGTGTACTCGGTTTGCTCAAGGCCATCGTCTGGCCAGCCATGCTGGTTTATGGCTTGCTGGGCCTTCTGGGATAACTCAAGATTCCCGCCGCCACAAAAGCCTTCATAAGGTCGAAAGCAAGGAACGGAAGAATTCCGAGTTTTATGGCATTCCACGGAGTCGTATGTAAAACGAACATCAAACCTGTCGTTCCGAATAAATAAATGACGGCTATTCCCAAAAGCATGCATCTAAGGTTTGAGACGAAATCGCGCTTTCTTTTGATAACAAGGGGAGCCATTATGAATCCCAGCAAATATCCTCCGGTCGGACTGGTGAAAAGCCCGGCCAACGAAGCCGGAGCCAGGGCGAACCAGCTTATTCCTCCCAGGCCGAAAACAACATAAATCAGCTGGCTCAATGCTCCGAAGCCGCTTCCGCAGACAGCTCCGCTCAACAGCACTCCCAAGACCTGGCCGGTAACAGGCACCGGAGTCAGGGGAAGGTAAATCCTGATTTGGGCCAAAAGGCCGGTTAAAAAAGCCATACCCAAGGCAAGACTTATCTTATGGGCAATCCTTAAGCTTTTGGAGGAAACATAATAATTTTTAATCGTTGAAGAGGCGTTCATTGAATCGGCTTAAAATTAAGGGCTATTGAATTAATGCAATATCGTTTGCCCGTCGGCAAGGGTCCGTCATTAAAAACATGGCCCAAGTGAGAACCGCACCTGGCGCAGACGACTTCCGTTCTTTTCATGCCGGACGATTCATCCAGCTTTTCTTCAATATGTTCGGGATTAACGGGCTGAAAATAGCTCGGCCAACCGGTTCCTGATTCAAATTTGGCCGCTGAGGAGAACAAAAGTAAATCGCAGGCAACGCAGTGATAGGTCCCGTTTCCGTGTTTTTCCCAAGCACAGGAAAAAGGCGCTTCAGTCCCGCGCTCTCTCATTACCTTGTACTGGTCCGGGGTTAATATTTTTTTCCATTCCTCTTCGGTTTTAACGATTTTTTCAATCATTCTTTAATTATACCCGTATCTTGCGCTTTAAACAATCCCGGATACCCAATTCAGCGGTTTTCTGCTATCATTGACACATATGAAGATTGAACATTTTGAAAAGCTGGTGAAAGAGGGAATTAAAGCCATTCCCAAAAAATTCTTGGAAAAACTGGATAACGTTGATATCGTTATCGAAGAAGAACCGACCCAGGTCCAATTAAAAAAATTAAGGATTGGAAGCGGCTATTCTCTTTTCGGCTTGTATGAAGGGATTCCCAAAACAAAAAGGTGGGAATACGGCCAGGTTCTGCCGGACAAGATAACCATCTTCAAGAATCCCATTGAAGAGCTGGCTCGCTCCGAGGAAGAAATCAAGAAAATCGTCAAAGACACGGTTTGGCACGAAATCGCCCATCATTTCGGCATGGACGAAAAAAAAGTAAGGGAAGCCGAATCACGCCGAAATTTGGTAAAATAAAAACCACTGAAAACGAGAAAACGTCAAATCATACCAAGGGCACGAACACGAAACCCTCGAATCTCTGTATTTTGTTTTCTTTGCTTGAAATCTTTTCTATTCTCAAAATATCGTTAGCGACCGGTATCACCATGGTTCCTCCGTTTTTCAGCTGTTTGACCAGTTCTTGGGGAATTTCCCTGGCCGCGGCGGAAACGAGAATCCTGTCAAAAGGAGCTTCTCGGGGCAGGCCCAGTTCTTTCCCGGCTTCCCGTATCTCGGCGTTGGAAAAATCGTACTTGGCCAGATTGTCTTTTCCCAAGGAAACCAGTTCCGGTATTTTCTCCACGCCGAAAACTTTTCCTTCCTTGCCCGCGATTTCGGCCAAAAGAGCCGTGGTCCATCCCGAACCCGAGCCGACGTCAAGAATCTTCTCTCCTTTCCCAGGCTGAAGCAGTTCCAGCATAAAAGCAACCGTAGTGGGCTGGGAAATGGTCTGGCCGAAGCCGATGGGCAGGGGATAGTCGCCGTAAACTTCCTGTTCGTATTCTTTCAAAACGAAATCTTTGCGGTCAACGGCTCTAAAAGCAACAATAATGCTTTGGGTTTGCAGAACGGTATTTTCCAGATAAGACAAGTTTTCCATTAAGCCATGATAGCAAAATTCAAGAAAAGAAAAAAGAGGTCATAACAACCTCCCTTTGGTCCTGATGAAAAACTGGTCAAAGAACGCCTTATCCTTTTCCATGACGTGTTTTTTCATGGCCTCGCTGGAATACTCGTACTTACCCCAGATTCTCACAATATCGATACAGGCAAAGACTTTTTTAATGTCTCTGTCGCACATTTCCCATAAGAGAGAAATGCCGTCTCCGTAAATTTGCGCTTGCTCAAGAAAAGAAAGGATTTTCTCGGGATTGTTCCCGTTTCGATCCGCCATACTGACCATTTCCAAGACAGTGACAAACGCCTGCTCGGAAACTTCTCCTTCTTTTTTTAAAAGCACAATGAAGTTGTCGTAAATCAGCAAAACCACCGTTTTTAAGTTTCTGGAAAATATCAAATCATAAAAAATGGAAAATGTCAAGACAAGAAGATTGCCTTTTTCCCGGTTTCTGGTAAAATAACAGTATATGAAATTAGTGGTCATCAGGCACGGAGAAAGCGTCTGGAACAAGGAAAACATCTTCACGGGCTGGGTTGACGTGGGCCTTTCAAAAAGAGGGGAAGAAGAAGCCGCCAACGCGGGAAAACTCCTCAAGGAAAAAGGTTTCGTCTTTGACCTGGCCCATACTTCCGTCTTAAAAAGAGCCATTGACACCCTGGACATAATCTTGAAGGAAATGGAGCTGGAAATTCCGGTCAAGCGGTCCTGGCGCCTGAACGAAAGATTCTACGGCGCTCTCCAAGGGCAGAACAAAGACCAGGTCAGGGAAAAATACGGAGAAGAACAGTTCCGGCTCTGGCGAAGAAGCTACGAAACCAGGCCGCCGGCCATAACCAGGGACAGCGAGATGTATCCGGCTAAAGACGAAAAATACAAAGAATTGAAAGAAGAAGAGATTCCTTTGACCGAAAGCTTGGAAGACACCGAAGCCAGGGTTCTGCCATATTTAAACAACGAGATATTCCCTGACCTTAAAAAGGGGAAGAAAATCATTATCTCGGCCCACGGAAACAGCATCCGGGCCATGGTGAAAATCCTGGAAAACGTTTCCGGGGAAGAAATCGCGGAAACGGAAATACCCATGGGCATTCCTTTGGTTTACGAGTTGGACGAAAATTTGAGAATAACCGACAAATATTATCTGGAATAATGGCACTCTCTTGCCTTGACTGATAAAAACATTGTGGTATAATTCAGGCGATGATTACCGACAGGCAAAACCAAATACTCAATTGTCTAATCAGAGAATACATCAAGACGGCCGAACCGGTGGGGTCGGATTTTTTGGCCGATAAATACGATTTCGGCATCTGTCCCTCGGCCATAAGAATCGAATTGCAGCTATTGATAAAGGGGGGATATCTGGAACAGCCCCATACCTCGGCCGGCCGAATTCCCACGGACAGGGCCTACCGCCTCTTCGTCGACGAGCTTTTGAAAAAAAACGAGGGAGAGAAAAAGCTGAAAAGCGTGATTGATGATTTCAGCAACGAGTTTGAACTGGCTTCGGGCCTGACCAGATATCTGGCCGAGGCCTCTTCCATGTTTTCCGCCTTTCATTTTCTTCACCGCCAATTGTCCTGGCAGGCGGGCTGGGAAGAAATATCCAAGGAGCCGGAATTCTCCAACCGCCAATTCATTTCCAGCTTTGTCAGCTTTCTTGACGCTTTCGGGGAAAACGCGGAAAGGTTGAAATTCGATTCGCCCATCAAGGTTTTTATCGGAAAAGAAATTCCCTTGCCCGGAACGAACAACTTAAGCCTGATTTGCTCGAAATGCTCTCTGGACGACGAAGCCCTGATCGTGTTGGCCGGTCCCAAAAGAATGGATTACGACAAAAACATCCGCTTGATGCATTCGTTGAATAAATTTTTAGAAGAATTGTATGAATAAAAAAGAACTGGAAGAGTGCGAAAAGAAAAAACAGGAGTTCTTCGCCGGCTGGCAGAGGGAAAAAGCCGATTTTATCAATTACAAGAAAAAGGAAGGGGAGAGGTTAACGGAAATCACGGAAGCAATGAGAGAAAACTTGCTTCTGAGAATCCTTCCCGTTTTGGACAGCTTCTCTCTGGCCGAAAAAACGATTCCCGAGAAAGAAAAAGAGGGCAAGAACGTCAAGGGCCTGCTTTTAATCAAAAAACAGTTGAAAGAATTTCTGAAAAGCGAAGGCATTGAAGAAATACCCTGCGGCAAGGAATTCAATCCTTGCCTCCACGAAGCCGTGGGGGAGGTGGTTGGCGGAGGCGAAGAGGGAACCATAGCCGAAGAAGTGGAAAAAGGATATCAATTCAAGGAAACGGTCATCAGGCCGGCGAAAGTGAAAATAAACAAGTCAAAAAGCTGATTATCACTCTTGACATTTGAGTGCTAATCAGATAAAATATTCTTTGTAATAATAATTCTAAAGTAAAATCATGACTAAAGTTTTAGGTATTGACCTGGGAACAGCCATTACAAAATACGCTTCCATCGTTAACGGAGAACCCAAAGCCCTGGAGAACAGGGAGGGTTCCATTTTAACTCCCTCCATCGTCGCTTTGACCAAGGGAGGAGAAAGGGTGGTGGGCGTCCTGGCCCAAAGGCAGGCCGTCACCAACCCCAAGAACACCGTCTCTTCGATAAAAAGATTCATCGGCCGAAGATTTTCCGACCCCGAAGTCCAGAAAGAATTGAAGCTTCTGTCTTACGAAACCAAAGAAAGGCAGGACGGCGGAGTGGAGATAAAAATGGGAGACAAGTGGTATACGGCCATTGAAATATCGTCCATGATTCTGCAGAAAATCAAAGCCGACGCCGAAGAAAAGCTGGGAGAAAAAATCGCCAGCGTTGTCATCACCTGCCCGGCCAATTTTGACGACTCGCAAAGAAAAGCCACCAAGGCGGCCGGAGAAATCGCCGGACTGAACGTCTTGAGAGTGATTAACGAACCCACGGCCGCGGCCCTGGCTTACGGCTTCGGCAAGAAAGAAGCCAAAAAAGTACTGGTCTACGATTTCGGCGGAGGCACTTTTGACGTAACCGTCCTGGACGTTTCCCCGGACACGGTGGAAGTATTGGCCACTGGAGGAGAAGCTCATCTGGGGGGAAATGATTTTGACCAGAGAATAATCGACTGGATTTTAAGCGAATTCAAAAAAGACCAGGGAATCGATTTGAGCAAAGACCCTTTGGCCCTGCAAAGATTGAAAGAAGCGGCCGAGAAGGCCAAGACCGAGCTTTCTTCCGCTCTGGAAACGAACATCAATCTTCCCTTCATCACTTCCGACACCGACGGTCCGAAACACCTTGACTACAAACTGACCCGGGCCCAGTTCGAATCAATGAACAAGGATTTGGTGGAAAAATCGATTGAAAGGGTGGACAAAAGCCTGAAAGAGATAAAAATGACAAAGGACGGGGTTGACGAAGTGATTCTCGTCGGAGGAACCACCTTGATTCCCTTGGTCAGAAACAAAGTAAAAGAATTTTTCAACAAAGAACCGAACAAATCAATCAATCCCGAAGAAGTGGTGGCGGTCGGCGCGGCCATAGAGGCCGAGATATTGACCGCCAAAGAAGAAGGAAGGACCCCGGAAGGAGACATCAAAAGCGTCCTGCTTCTGGACGTTCTGCCCCTGTCTTTGGGAATCGAGACCTACGGCGGAGTGAGCACCGTGATGATCGCCAAGAACACCACCGTTCCCACTTCCCAGTCCCAGGTCTTTTCCACGGCCGCCGACAACCAGACCTCGGTGGAAATCAATGTCCTGCAGGGAGAAAGGCCCATGGCTCATGACAACAGGTCTCTGGGCAAATTCATTCTGGACGGCATCCCGCCCGCGGCCAGAGGCATCCCCCAGGTTGAGGTCAAATTCGACATTGACGCCAACGGCATTCTGACCGTCGTCGCGTTGGACAAGGCCACCAACAAATCCCAGTCCATCAAGGTTGAGGGCTCAATCGGCTTGTCCAAGGAAGAAATCGAAAAAATGAAAAAAGAAGCCGAGGCCCACGCCACCGAAGACGAGAAGAAAAAACAATTGATCGAAACCAAGAACCTGGCGGAAAACCTGGTTTACAATTCCGAAAAAACCCTCAAAGACATGGGAGACAAAATCTCTCCGGAACTCAAAAAAGAAGTCGAGGAAAAGATTTTGGATTTGAAAAAAGCCGGAGAAAGTGATAATATGGAAGAGATAAAGAGCAAAACGGAGGCATTGTCCCAGACTCTTCAAAAAATCGGCTCGCAGATGTACAGTCAGCCCAAAGAAGAAGAGAAAAAGAACGATACTCCCGAAGCGGAAACGGAAGAGAGCAAAGAATAAAGGTTTAAGATAAATGCAAAAAGACTACTACAAGATTTTGGGCGTTCCCAAAAACTCAACCCCGGAAGAAATCAAAAAGGCGTATTACAAGCTGGCCCATACTCATCATCCCGACAAGAAAGGCGGAGACGAAGGCAGGTTCAAGGAAATAAACGAGGCCTACCAGATTCTGTCCGACCAGGAAAAAAGAGCCCAGTACGACAGATTCGGGACGACTTTCGCCAACAACGGCCAGACCCAGGGATTTTCCGGATTCAACTGGGAAGACATTTCTCAGGGATTCGAGGGAATCGAAGACATCTTTGATATTTTCGGCGGGGGCTTTCCGGGATTCAGGCAGAAAGAAGAGGACTTGAGGCAGGGAGCGGACATTGAAATCGGGCTGGAAATTCCTTTGGAATCCGTCTTGAAAGACCGGAAAAGGGAAATCCTGATTACCAAGAACGTCAAATGCTCCAGATGCGAAGGCAGCGGCGCCGAACCGGGCAGCCAGGTGAAAGAATGCTTCACCTGCCGGGGCAAGGGAAGGGTTCAGGAAATAAAGAAAACCATTTTCGGAACCTTTACCCAGTACGCGGTTTGTCCGGAATGCCAGGGCGAAGGCGTCAAGCCGGAAAAACTCTGCAACGTCTGCCAGGGAGAAGGAAGAATCAGAAAGGAAGAAACTCTAGTCATTGAAATACCGGCCGGTGTTGACAATAACCAGACAATTAAGGTAAAAGGGAGGGGTGAAGCCGGGAAAAGAGGCGGAAAACCGGGCGATTTGTACATCAGAATACTGATTAAGCCCCATCGCTTCTTCAAAAGAAAGGGTGACGATATCCATTTCAAGGCGAACATCACTTTTTCCCAGGCCGCTTTGGGAGACAAGATTAAAATCCCCACTCTGGAGGACAAAGACCTTGTCATGAAAATACCTCAGGGCGTTGAATCGGGAAAAACACTGAAAATTTCCAGAAAAGGAATTCCTCATTTCCGGGGAATGGGAAGAGGGGATTTATATGTCCAACTGAACATTGAAACTCCCCAAAAGCTGACGAGAAAACAGAAAGAATTATTGGAAAAACTGAAAGAAGAAGGCATTTAGGCCCCAATAGCTCAGCTGGTAGAGCAACAACCTTTTAAGTTGAAGGTCACAGGTTCGAATCCTGTTTGGGGCACCAATATCAAACTTTCAGGAATTTTGCCGACTGATTCAGCCGCGCGGAGCGCGGCAGAGAACGGAACTGACGGCGCGCTTCGCGCGCCAAACTGAACGCTCGGGCGGGCAAAAAGGAAGGGGGTTGGGGGGAAGGAATTTTTGCCCGCCCTCGCTTTCCGCCGCCACCGAATTTCGTATTTCGCTTTGCGAAATGCGCCGCTTGTTTACATTTTTTGATTTTTGGTGTAGCATTAAAGTAGTTGAAAGGAAATATAACTGATACTTTAATTCTACTACCACGATATTAGTATGTCAAACATTACAAAAACACTTAGAAAACTTAGGGAAGCCAAAGGGTTATCCCAAGAAAAATTGGCAAGGTTGGCTGATGTCGCCAATAATACAATTATCAAAATTGAAGCTGGAAAAAACCAGAATCCAACGCTTGATACCTTAAAAAAAATTGCAAAAGCTCTTGGGGTTAGTGTTGATGAGTTAATAAAATAATTTTATGGAACAAAAAATTAAAAGTTATAAACTTTGGTACAAAATTTTCTTGGTAGTGGGATTATTTGGATTAGTAGATATTGTAGTGGGTGTGCTTCTCAAAAATGCAGGCACAGGTTTTGAAGATGGTGGTGGACTTACATTTATGATTATTTATGTTTTCAAGTATCTCTTTGGCACTAAAGTCGCCGTTGCATTTTTGCCTTTTATAATGATTATTTCCACGACTTGGTTTATCTGGCTTGGTGTTTCCGCAGTATTGCGCAGAAAAATTAAAAAACTTGAAAAGGAGACTGGCGCAACCAATAAAACAGAATCTGATAAGCCAGTTGCTAACAATTAAAAAATATGAGCAACAAAAAGAAAATATTTATCGGCTTAGGTGCAATACTGCTTCTTTTGGTAGTTTTCGGCATTTACAATAACCCCGATAGAAAAGCCAACAAAGTAAGTACGGAATTAGAACAAATTATTGCCGCAACAAATTCTACCATGCAGGAAGTGCGGCAAGTTGTTTTAGATAACAAAATTTGTTTTGAAGATGAGTCATTACAGCAAAGCGGAAAATCTGCCGAGTGCGTAATTAATTTAAGGAATATCCAAAATACCTTTAGAACGGCGGATAAAGAAAATCTCGGCAAACTCGAGGCATATTATCAGACCAATCAATTAAATTTGGACGACAACACAAAGAAAATGATTGACGATAGTTTGCGACTTTACAAATCAAATACTTATTCAGATTTAATGAATGCCTACGATCAATACTTCAATGCTTATATTGAATGGCACAAATATTTTCGCGACTATGTGGGTATTAAAGGCGTTGATAATATGACATCTGAAGAAATTATGAAAGCAAAAACCTTGGCGCAAGATGTCGTAACAGCAGAAGACAACCTGAAATTAAAGACAAACGAATTTTCAGATTATCTGAATGAAAATTTTAGTAAAGAATTTGTTTCTACTCTTATACAACAAGGTTCTGAGTAAACAAGTTATGTTTTTTGTATAATTTTAGTGAAAATTGATTTTTCATAATAAAATTAGTATGATAGGAGTATAAACTTATGCCTATGACTAAAAAAATCAATCAAAAAAGTATAGTTAATAAGGTCGCGTCAAAGCGCGTTTTAGATCAAAATACTGCCGCGTTTAAGACTTACGACACCTACAAAAAAACCGCTGACATTATAGAACGCGCGGAGTTTGCGTCTGGGAAAAGAGCAACATTCAAATCCGACACTGGCTCCACGCTTAATTTTGAAATCAATCGCTATGGAGCCTACTCAACAACAGCGCAAAAAATTTAAGACGGCGCAAGACTGGAACGATTATATCGGTCCCTTGCTTCAATCCGGTCAAGGAATAACCGGAAAGGATTTATTTGAACTTCGCAAAGCGTGCTATGCCGAAATTGAAGCGTTGCGCGGCCGCCCGCTTTTGATTTACGCGACAAAATTTTTAGATGGCGTGCCTCCTGGTGTTCCTAATCAAATTGACTTGCCCGATGTGGACGGCTTTACCGATTTAATCAATTCCGTTGGCGATGATTGCAAATCGGTTGATGTGCTTTTACATAGCCCGGGCGGACGGCCTGACGCAACAGAGCGGATTGTCGGCATACTTCGCAATAAATTTCAAGAAGTAAATTTTTTAGTTCCTCATTCTGCATATTCCGCCGCTACAATGTTGGCGCTGTCCGGTAATGGCATCGTTTTGCACCCAAGCGCAACGCTTGGGCCAATTGACCCGCAAGTTGGCGTTCCGACAAAAGAAGGCATGATCCGTTTCGTTCCCGCAAAATCAATCTTGAATGGCTTTGCGAAAGCCAAAAAATTTATAAAAGACGAAGGGCCAGAAACTTTGCCCGCCTATATTCCACTGATTGAAAAATACTCACTTGACCTTTTTGAACTTTGTGAAGATTCCGAAAAATTATCTAAAGAGCTGGTTTCTTCGTGGCTCAAAAAATATATGTTTGCGGGCGTAAAAAATAATGGACAAAAAATTAAAAAAGCCGCTTCGTATTTTTCTGATTACAATACTCACAAAGTTCACTCGCGGCCGTTAACGCCGGATAAACTATCTGATTTTGGTTTGAAACTTGAGATTGCGAGAAACCCGCTCCGTGATTTAATGTGGGAAGCGTATATTTTGCTCAACGGATTTTTTAATGTTAGTCCGTTCGTAAAATTATACGAATGTACGCACGGTGTATCGTGGGGCAAGCAACTTCAAATCATAATGGGTCCGCCACAGATGCAACCCCAACCGCGACCCCAAGCTCAACCCAAACCGCAACAATAGCGGCGCGCCAACTTCGTTGGCACGAAATTCGGCGGCGGCGGAAAGCGAGGGCGGGCAAAAATTCCTTCCCCCCAACCCCCTTCCTTTTTGCCCGCCCGAGCGTTCAGTTTGGCGCGCGAAGCGCGCCGTTAGTTCCGTTCAAAAAAGGTTCGGATTTCGTCAAACAACTGCACTGCGAAGCTCTTTGAAAATGCGTCGCCGACAGCTTTTTGGCCGCCTCGGGCTGCTGAAGAGCTGTTTGTGACGATTGTTGCGACGGCAGGAAAATTACTGTGGAGAAAAAACGAATAAGGGGCTTGACAGAAGTGGCCGTCGGCATTTTCTCTTACACGACAGGAGCTATGATATTATTGCCGTAAAATCTGGTGAGCTTTTTATTGTTCCCAAACAAATTTCGTGATATAATTGAAACATAATAATAACTCATAACGCTTATGAAAGGATACGTCATAAACATAGAAAAAGCGACTGTTGAGAACGACAACTTCAGAAAGGTTCTCTATACCGCCAAGCACAGCCAATTGGTTTTGATGAACCTTCTTCCCGGAGAAGACATCGGAGAAGAGGTTCACACTCTTGACCAATTCTTGAGAGTGGAGAAGGGAATCGGCAAGGCCGTCTTGAACGACGTGGAATATCCCATTGAAGACGGTTCGGCCATCGTTGTTCCGGCCGGCGTAAAACACAACATCGTCAACACTTCAACCGAAGAGCCGATGAAGCTTTACACGGTTTACAGCCCGCCCGAACACCGGGACGGAGTAATCCACCCCACCAAGGAAGACGCCGTGGCGGACAACGAGGAGTTTGACGGAAAACCGACCGAAGAATAAGACCTTATCGGTTATGGAAGACTTAATGCCCAATCCCGGCAAACAATTAGCCATTGGAGTGGAAGGAAGCAAATACGCCCGCCATCCCATTAAAACTCACATCATTACCAAAGACGACGACATCGTTGATGTTTGCCGTAAATATGCTTCTCCCTTTTTAAGAGCAGGGGATTTGCTTTTTATCAGCGAGAAAATCGTGGCTATTTCCCAGAACAGGGCTTTTCCCATCAAGGACATCAAGCCCTCTCTTTTGGCCAGGATTCTGGTCAAATTCGTCCACAAATCTCCTTACGGCATCGGTTTGGGCAGTCCCTGGACAATGGAGCTGGCTGTCAGGGAGGCCGGGGCCCTGAGAATTCTCTTCGCTTCCTTTGTCGCTCTCTTGACCAAGCCCTTTGGCGTCAAGGGCCTGTTTTACAAAGTGGTGGGGAACGACATCAATGCCATTGACGGACCCTGCGACTATACCTTGCCTCCTTACAACCAATATGCTAAATTGGGGCCGAAAGACCCGGACAAAACAGCCTTAAGGATTAAAGAAAAGATTGGCAACGAAGTGATAATCATCGATGCCAACGACCTGGGAGTCAATGTTCTGGGAAGGTCGGATAAAAACATTTCCGACGATTTCTGCGAGAAAGTTTTCAAAGACAATCCTCTGGGGCAGGCTTCCGAGCAAACCCCCTTGTGCATCGTAAGAAAAATGGAATAGGCGAGATTGGTTCAGTGGCAGCACATCTGCTTCCCAAGCAGAAGACGCCGGTTCGATTCCGGTATCTCGCTCCGTTAAAATGAAAAAATACCATTTAGAAACCTTCGGCTGCAAGCTGAACCAGACTGATTCCGAAAGAATCAAATCAAAACTTGATAAAGAATACAAGCAATCTTCTTTAAAAGAAGCCGATTTCGTGGTCTTGAACACCTGCGGCGTGGTGGAAAAGACAGAAAGGAAGATACTGAAGAAAATTAATCAATTTAAAAAAACAAAAATTATTATCGCAGCCGGCTGTCTGCCCCTGATTTCCGAAGAATGCCAGTCCCTTGCTCACGGAGTCATCGGCCCCCAGAGCATCGATTCCGTCAACAAGGTGGTCAAGCAAGCGCTCCGAAGAAAACACATTGTTCTCTTGAAAGATAAACATATTAAGAAACCAATAGCCTTGATAAAGCAAGGAAGCGCCATCATTCCCGTTGCCGAAGGATGCCTGGGCCAATGCACCTATTGCACGGCCCGGCTGGCCAGAAAAGAACTGCAGTCCTTTGCCGTCAAAGACATATTGAAAGAGATTAAAAAAGCTCTTAATCAGGGGGCCGGAGAAATTCAACTGACCTCCCAGGATTTGGCTGTTTTCGGCCTGGACAGAGGGAAACAAGAACTGCCTGAATTATTAAAAGAAATAATCAAAATCAAAAAAGAATTCAAAGTCAAACTCGGCATGATGAATCCCGGCCAAACCAAGAAAATACTGAAGCCGCTTCTGAAATCGTATCAATCGAACAAATTGTATAAATTCATTCATCTGCCTTTGCAGTCGGGGGATAACAAGGTTTTGAAGAAAATGAAAAGAAATTACAAGGCTGAAGATTTTATTCAAATCTCCGAAGCTTTCAGGAAAAAATTCAAAGACAGCGTTTTGGCCACGGATATCATTGTCGGCCATCCCCACGAAAGCGAAGAAGCGTTCAACAACACGATTAAGATTATCAAGAAAACCAAACCGGACATCGTCCATATCTTCAAGTTTTCCAGAAGAAAAGGCACTCTTGACTATCAATTGAAGGACTGGCCGGACAGGATAAAGAAGCAAAGGTCAAGGATATTAACCGACTTGTTCAAGAAAATAAACGAGAAAAGGAATCAAGACATGAAAGGAAAATCTTTTAAAGTATTAGTAGTCGAAAAAAGGGGCAAAACCTTTCTCGGCCGGACGGATTCGGGCCGGGCCGTTGTTTTGAACAAGGGAAAGCCCGGATTTTCGGTAAAAACCAGAATAACCGGAGCCCGATGGAACTATCTTTCGGGCAAAGTTGTTTAAAAAAGAAAAATATGCTATCTTATTACCATGAATAAATACATCTCCAAGAACGTCATTGTTATTCTTCTGATAGGCCTTTCTTTCTTCGGCGGGTTCTTTTTTGATAAATTCATCCACGAAAAAGAATACAAAGCCGCTTTCAATCTGGACGGCATGGATTTGACGCTCCTCAAGGAGGTTTACGAAAAGACGGTCTTCAATTTCGTGGACCCGACGAAAATCGACAAGAAAAAGCTGACTTACGGCGCCGTGGCTGGAATGGTTGAGGCCATCGGCGACCCTTACACGACCTTCTTCGACCCAAACCAGGCAAAAGATTTTCAGGACGATTTGTCGGGCATTTTTGAGGGCGTGGGCATCCAAATAGGCGTCAAAGACAATCAAATCAAGGTAATCGCGCCCCTTAAAGGAACTCCGGCCGAGGCAGCCGGCATTTTGGCCGGAGACGCCATTATTGAAGTGGACGGCCGGTCAACCGCGGAAATGTCCATTGACGAAGTGGTAAGCAAAATCAAGGGAGAAAAAGGAACCAAGGTCACCCTGACCATTTCCCGAACAAGAAAAGGAGAAGCTCCGGAAACCAAAACTTTTGAAATCGTAAGAGACGTCATCAAGGTTCCGACCATTGAATGGAAAATGACGGAAAAAGACGGCAAGCAGATAGCTTATCTGACGATTTATCATTTCTCTGAATATGTCTTTGACGATTTCAAAAAAGCCGCTTACGAAATCCTTAGTAATAACTTTGACGGAATCGTTCTTGATTTGAGGAACAACCCGGGCGGGCTTTTGAACAGAACCGTGGACATTGCCGGCTGGTTTTTGGAAAAAGGCAGCGTGGTTTTGACCGAACAGAACAAAAACCTGGAAAAAACCAATTACAAAGCCAGCGGCCCGGCCAGCTTTGCCAATACTCCGATGGTCATCCTGATTAACGAAGGAACCGCCTCCTCGGCCGAGATACTGACCGGAGCCCTGAAAGACAACAGAAATATATTGGTTGTCGGAGAAACTTCTTTCGGAAAAGGACTGGTCCAAAGAGTGGTGACCCTGGAAGACGGCTCAACCTTGAAAGTTACCACCGCTAAATGGTATACTCCAAACGGGGAGCTGATTCAGGATGTCGGGATAAAACCGGACATTGAAGTGGAAATGACCGGAGACGACTACAGCGAAGATAAAGACCCACAGCTGGACAGGGCTCTGGAAGAAATGGTGAAAATAATCAATCAATAATTATGAAGGTTATACTTTTGCAAAACGTTGATAATTTGGGCAAGAAAGACGAAGTGAAAGACATCCCGGCCGGATTTGCCAGGAACTTCCTCATTCCCAAAGGCCTGGTCTTGGCGGCCACGGAAGAAAATTTGAAGAAACTGGAGGAACAAAAAAAACAAGAGGAAGAAGAAACGGCCAGGGACTTGGAAAAAAAAGAAAAAATGGCTTCCCAGCTGGACGGAAGGGAAGTGATGGTTGAAACCGTCGTGGGAAAAGAAGGCCAACTTTTCGAATCCATAAACAAGCAGAAAATATCCGAGCATTTGAAAGAGATGGGGTTCGAGGTTGATAAAAATCAAATCAATTTGAAAAGTCCGATCAAAGAGCTGGGAGAGTTTCCGGTCAAGCTTGAACTTGACCACAATCTGGAAGCGGAAATAAAAATCATTGTTTCCGAAAAAGAAGAGAATAAACAATAGTATATGCCCCAATATATTTTTGTCGGAGGCGGGGTAATGTCAAGCGTGGGTAAAGGCGCTGCCACTGCTTCCATTGGAAAAATGCTGCAAAGCAAAGGGTTTAAGGTGAGCGCCGTCAAGGTTGACCCGTACATCAATGTTGACGCCGGAACCATGAATCCCATCGAGCACGGCGAGGTTTTCGTGACCGACGACGGAACCGAATGCGACCAAGACCTGGGAAATTACGAAAGATTCCTGAACGAGGACCTGTCAACCGAAAACTACATTACCACGGGCCGGGTTTACCAGTCGGTGATTGAAAAAGAAAGAAACCTCGGCTTCCAGGGAAGATGCGTTGAAGTGGTGCCGGATATTCCCAATGAAGTAATCTCCAGGATTGAAAAAGTGGCCAAAAAGACCAAGGCCGATTTCGTCATGATTGAAATCGGAGGAACGGTGGGCGAGTACCAAAACCTTCTTTTCCTGGAAGCGGCCAGAATGATGAAACTGAAGAATCCCAGAAAAACCCTTTTCGCCCTGGTAACCTTTCTGCCGACCATCAAGACCATCGGCGAAATGAAAACCAAGCCCACTCAGACCTCGGCCCGGCTTTTGAACGAAGCCGGCATCCAGCCCGACTTTATCCTGGGCAGAGCCTCGGTTCCTCTGGACGCTCCGAGAAAAAGAAAGATTTCCATATTCTGCAACCTGGACCCCAGAGACGTGATTTCCGCTCCGGATGTTGATTCCATCTACGAAATTCCCCTTAGTTTCGAGAAAGAAGGACTGGGGAAGAGAATACTCAAGAAAACCGGCCTCAAGGCGAAAAAGAAGGATTTTAAAAAATGGAAAGAACTTGTTACCAGAATCAAAAGAAAGAAGAAGCCGGTGAAAATCGGCATTGTCGGCAAGTATTTCGAGACCGGCAGCTTCTCCTTGATGGATTCATATATCTCGGTAATAGAGGCAATAAAGCACGCTGCCTGGAGCCAGAACAGGCATCCGGAAATACACTGGCTGTCGGCCCAAAAGTTCGAAAAAGACCCAAAAACCCTTAAAGAATTGAAGGGCTATGACGGAATAATCGTTCCCGGAGGATTCGGCACCAGGGGAATAGAAGGAAAAATCAAGGCAATCGAATACCTGAGAAAAAACAAGATTCCTTTCCTGGGATTGTGCCTGGGCATGCAATTGGCGACCATTGAATTCGCTAGAAACGTCTGCGGGCTCAAAAAAGCCACTTCCACCGAATTCCAACCCAATTCAACACAGCCGGTAATCGACTTCATGCCCGAACAAAAAGAACTGATAAAGCACAAAAAATACGGGGCGACAATGCGATTGGGCGCCTGGGACTGCAAAGTCATACCTCAAACCATTGCCAGTCGGGCCTACGGAAAAAAGATGATTTCGGAAAGACACAGGCACAGGTACGAACTGAACAACGATTACCGGGACTTGTTGGTTTCAAAAGGATTGGTTGTCTCCGGAATCAATCCGGAAAAAGATTTGGTGGAAATCGTTGAATTGAAGAATCATCCGTTTTTCCTGGCGGTTCAGTTCCACCCGGAACTGAAATCAAGACCGCTCAATCCCCATCCTTTGTTCAAGGAATTCATCAAAGCTTCGGCAAAGAAAAAATGAACAAGTCGTTTACTTTAATTGAAATACTGGTGGTTATCGTCATAATCGGAATCATTTCCGCTTTTATCATCGTTTCCATGGCCGGGATTTCTTCCAAGGCGAACATTGCCAAAGGACAAACTTTCTCCAATTCATTAAAAAATGCTTTGATGTTAAATATGATTGCCCAATACGAGCTTGACGGCGACGCCAGTGACAGCTGGGGAGGGCACAGTGCCGGAACCGTCAGCGGAGCTTCTTCTTATTCTTCCTGCGTTCAAGATACTTGCTACAGCTTTGACGGAGCAGACGATTATATTGAGCTGGCTGATGCTTCTGATTTGAGAATGACCAGTGGCGGAACCATTTCCGCCTGGATTTATCCGAAGACCTATGGAGAAACAGCCGGAAGAATAATTGACAAGAGCACAGATACGTCGGCAACAAACGGCTATATGGTTTTTATAAACTCCAACAGAGCGCTTTGTTTATATGTTAATGGCGGCAATAGCACAAACTCTTCCAGCAATGCAATAACTTTTAATCAGTGGCAATTAGCTACAGTTACTTTTGGTGGTTCCGGGAGAAAGATGTATATTAACGGGGTTGATGTAACCGCAAGCGGCGGTAGCGGAACAGTGCTTCCTCCCAATATTGCTGGCGTTATTAGGATTGGAAATCGGGCAGGAGCGACAGACAGAACTTTTGACGGATATATTGACGAAGTCAGGATATATAACGTTGTTATGCCCAGCTCTCAAGTCCAAGAAAACTATTACTCCGGCCTGAATAAATTGTTAAAAAACAAAGAGATTACATTAAAAGAATTCAATCAAAGATTAGTAGAATTAAAAAGTAATTTAAGCGATAATGTCTAAATCCTTCACCCTCATCGAAATACTGGTGGTCATCGTGATAATCGGAATCCTTTCCGCTTTCATCATCGTTTCCATGGCTGGGGTGTCGGACAAGGCCAGAGTTGCCAAGGGCCAGGCCTTTGCCAATTCATTGAAGAATTCTTTGATGATGAACTTGGTGGCGGAATACAAATTCAACGCTTCGGGAGTTGCGGACGGACAGCCCGCAACGGCTGATTATGTCAAAGACAGCTGGGGAAGCAACAACGGCTCAATCGGCGGAGCGCCTTTGGTAAGAACCGGCTCAAACTGCTTGGCCGATTCCTGCCTGGAATTTAACGGCACAAACGACAATATCAATATAGGAACAGGAACAACCATAACTAATCTTTCCGAGAAAACAGTCATTTTTTGGATTAAATCGTCCGACGGGTACGCCAATGGCTGTGCTTGGTACGCGGGATACTGGAATGACCCTTACGGAGACATGGCTTACGGATATGCGGCTGAAAACAAGATGACCGTTTACTTGAAAAACACAGCCGGAACAACGGTGAGTTGGTATAAGGTGATAGAATTGTCGCCGAACAAATGGAAACAAATGGGTTATACCTGGAACGGTTCCACGGCCAGATTGATTGACGACGGTAATTTTGTCTCTAATACTTTATCGCTTGGCGGGACGATGGGCTCCACTACATCAAACCTCATCGGAGCCGGCAATGGATATTTTAAAGGCCTGATTGACGAATTTCGGATATACAACAAAGCTATCGGTTCTTCGGAAGTTAAACAAGATTATTATTCCGGCCTGAACAAACTTTTAGCCAAGAACGAGATGGAAAAACAAGAATACTCCCAAAAGATAAATCAACTCGCTTCAAACTAAAAACCGGGTTGAGCCCCGGTTTTTTAATTACTCCACGCTCACTGTTTTAACGACTCTTTGTGAACCGTCAAAAAGCTTTTTTCTTTTTGTGGAAAAGGAAACCAGCCCTTCCTTAACGGCATAAAGAGTGTTGTCTTTGCCCATTTTCACGTTTTTGCCGGCAATGATTCTGCTTCCTCTCTGGCGGACGATGATTGAGCCCTTCTGCGCTTTCTCTCCGGCAAACAGTTTGACTCCCAGGTATTTTGGTCTGGCATCCCTGCCCAAACGGCTTGTCCCCGTTGCTTTGGTTTTTGACATTTTGACGTTTTGCCGATTTTAAGATAATATATATCTTGTCAGCTTGTTATAATCTAATAGAACAATGTTAGCAAAAATACGGAAATTTGTCAAAGAGAACAGGACTGAATTAATCTTGTTTTTAACTGTCGCTTTGATTTCTCTTCTTTCTTTTTCTTGGGGCTACATTACGGCCAAGACCGAAGAGAAAAAACCCATAATAATCGATTATCGCAATGAAAAACATTCCTGCTCATATCGCTCTCATTCCTGACGGCAACCGGCGCTGGGCGAAAAAAAGAAACCTGCCCGCTTTCGTCGGCCACGAGAGGGGAGCGGAAGCTTTGGAAAAAATATTGCAGAAATCTCTGGAATTGAAAATTCCGTATTTTACCTTTTGGGGAAGCTCTTTGGACAATATCACCAAGAGAAGCAAAAAAGAAGTCGGCTATCTTTTTCAAATCTTCGAAAAGCAATTCAAAAGACTTGCTAAAGACAAAAGAATTCACAAGAACGAAGTCAAAATCTCGGTCCTGGGAAGATGGAAGGAATACTTTCCTCCAAGCCTCAACAAAGCCATTGAACAAGCAATGGAAAAAACAAAAGGATATAAACGCTATCATTTGACCTTTTTAATGGCCTATAACGGCACGGATGAAATGGAAGAATGCATTAAAAACATCGTCAAAACAAAACAAAAAGTAAATGAAAAAACCATAAAGCAGAACCTCTGGACCAAAGACCTGCCCTCGGTTGATTTGGTGATAAGAACCGGATGCGAAGACGACCCTCATCTTTCGGCCGGGTTCATGATGTGGGACATCGCTTATGCCCAGCTATATTTCACCAGAACGTATTTTCCCGCATTTTCTCCCAAAGAATACGAGAAAGCAATAAAAGATTACGTAAAAAGGGAAAGGAGGAAAGGGGCTTAATCTTGTGGACAAAATCCTTGCCAAGCGCCTTTTATTAAGGTAAAATATAAAAGTCTAAATCGTTAGACTTTTTGTTTATGTATATCAAAGGAGTCGGAATGACCAAATTTGATTACTCCCAGAAAGCTTGGTGGGAATTCGCCTACGAAGCGGCTTTGGAGGCTCTGGAAGACGCCAAAATGAGCATGGCCGACATAGAGGCCGTTATTTTCTCCGGCATGTCCAGCGCGGCCGGCGGAGAGCATCAAACCCACAAAGTTTCCTTTCTTTCCGATTTATTCAAAACAAATGTCCCCATTATCGAGGTTCCTTCGGTCTGCGGAGGGGGAGGAGCGGCTCTCTGGACCGCTTTGCATCTGACGGGATTCAAAAACATCCTGGTTTTGGCCGGAGAAAAGCTGGTTGACAACCAGAGCGAAGTGGTCGTTGACTGGATACTCTCGGCCGCGGAAAAAGTCATTGAACAAACAGAAGGAATGCTGTTCCCCACGCAGAACGCCTTGCTCTGGCAACAATATGCCGAGAAATACGGCGCCACCATGGACGACCTGGCTTTGATTTCTTTGAAAAACCACCAGCACGCCGCTCTTAACCCCAAAGCATATTTCTATCAAAAGCCGGTTGATTTGGAAAAAATCAAGAATTCTCCGGTTGTTTCTTCTCCTTTCCGGCTGATGGATTGCTCCCTTTCCGTAAACGGAGGAGCGGCGGCCATTGTTTCCACCGAAGAATCGGATGTCAGGATAATCGGTTCCGGTTTTGCCACCGACTACCTCTTGACTTTCGGAAGGGAAGACATCACCCGCTTTAAAGCCACGAAACTGGCGGCCGAAAAAGCCTTTGCCGAAGCAAAAATCACTCCCCGAGACATCAACGTGGCCGAACTCCATGATGCTTTTACTTCCGTCGAACTGATTTCTTACGAAGACCTCGGTTTCGCCGAAGAAGGCAAGGGAAATGAGCTGATTAAATCGGGCAAGTTGAATTTGGGCGGACAAATGCCGGTCAACACCTCGGGCGGCCTCAAAGCCAAAGGCCATCCCATTTCCGCCACCGGCCTGGCCCAAGTTTACGAAATAGTCAATCAATTAAAGGGAAGGTGCGGGGAAAGGCAGGCCAACTCTCCGAGATACGGACTGACTCACAATATCGGGGGAGCGGGCGGAAGCGTCACCGTCCATATTTTTGAAAAATTGTAGCATGTTCTATCAATGCAAAAAATGCAACAGAATATGGAATTATCCGATTAAAAAATGCCCCTTTTGTTTTGAGGATTTGATTAAGATGGAAAGCAAAAAAGCGAAAGTTATCGGCGTTTCCAAAGTCAATATCCCGACAATCCAGCATCCCCATTTCCCGTATTACGCCCTGGTCTTGGAGGACGAAAACAAGAACAAATGGGCCCATAAATCAACGAAGGAAATGAACATCAGCGAAGAAATGATTTTCTCTTCATCTTCGGACAAAGAAGCCGTGGCTCTCTGGAGGATTAAGTACGATTTCAACGAAGCGATTGAAAAAGTCGTCAATCTTCTTGATGGGCTGAAACTCAAAGAAGGGTTGAAGATATTAATCCTGCCTGCTTTGGTTTCTCCCAGCCACGCCTATTTCCGGGACAACACCTCTCCGGAATTTTTGGACGCTGTTTTGGATTTTCTCGTTAAAAAGAAACCGGAGATTAAAATCTGCGGCCAAAGCTTTGACGATATTCCCATCGAGGCCTCGGCCCAGCGCTCCGGCCTGCTGGACGTCTGCTTGAAATACAAAATCACGCCCTTGGATTTGTCCCAGAGCAATTTTGTCAAACAGAACAAGCTGGAAATATCGGAAGAAGCGCTCAATGCCGATTTAATCTTGAATCTTCCCATTTTGAAAATGGGCCGGGCCGCGGCCGCGGAAAACCTCCTGAAGCTGCTGTCCAAAAACAATTACCTGGGACTGAAATACCTGGATTCCGAAGAAACCATTGTCAGCGAAGTCAACCAAGCCCTGGCCGATAAAATCGTTGTTATCGCCGAAGCCAACGTCGTTCAACGGTCGGACAAGTTTACCAAATTCCTGGGACTGGTTCTGGCCGGACAAAACAGCCTCAATCTGGACAAAATCTTTGACGAAATCATTATGAGCAAGAACCCCTGCCCGCTTTTGCAAAACCTTAATATTGAAAACATTCCCTTAGTCGGCAGGGAATTGAAAGAATTTCAGCAAAATGCCGAGATATTATAATAAATCAAATTTATGTTAAAAGAAAAAGTTGTTCTTATCACCGGGTCGTCGCAGGGCATGGGCAAGGCCTTTGCCCTGAAGCTCGCTTCTTTGGGAGCGAAAATCGCCCTCAACAACATTCCTTCCCAGGAAGAAAATTTAAAAAAGGTCAAAGAAGAAATCGGAGGAGAAACGAAATATTTCCTGGCTGACGTGTCCAAGTACGCGGAAGTGGAAAAAATGCTCCAGGACATAGAAAAAGAATTCGGAAGAATCGACGTTCTGGTCAACAACGCCGGAATCAATCAGGACAGAACCCTGATAAAAATGACCGAAGAAGAATGGCAGAGGGTCATTAACATTGACCTGACCGGGGTTTTTAACTGCTCCAAAGCCGCCCTGCCTTTGCTCATCCAGAGCCAGGGAAGCATTGTCAGTATTTCTTCAATCGTCGGCCAAAGAGGAAATTTCGGCCAGACCAACTATGCCGCGGCCAAAGCGGGCATGATCGGCTTTACCAAATCCCTGTCCAAAGAAGTAGGGAGGTTCGGCGTCAGGGTCAATGCCATTGCTCCGGGATTCATTGAAACGAAAATGGCCGAAGCCATACCCGAAGAATTGAAAATCACGGTCAAAAAACTGACTTCTCTGGGAAGATTCGGGAAGCCGGAAGAAGTGGCCGACCTGGTCGCCTTCCTGGCTTCTTCGCAATCAAGCTTCATTACCGGAGCCGTCATCAATATTGACGGAGGATTGGCGATATAAACATATGCTTTACTCAAAAGAACAAATAAAACAAATCATTCCTTACGACGACCCCTTCCTGTGGGTGGACGAGGTGGAAAGCATTGAGGGCAACGACATCGTCGGCTACAAGCAAACCTCTCCTCAGGACCCGTATTTCAAGGGACACTTCGTCGGTTTCCCCATAATGCCCGGGGTGTTGGTGGTGGAAGGAATCGCCCAGACCGGAACCATACTGCTGAGAGAAAAAATAGGAGAGGGGCACGAGCAAAAACATTTGCTGGCCTATCAGGTGAGAAGCGCGTTTTTTTACGAACCCATCTGGCCCGGAGACAGGATAAAATACAAGGTCACGCTTTTGGGAATATATGCCGACAAGATTGCCAATTTCATCGGCGAGGCCTATGTGGGAGAAGACAAAAAATGCGAAGTCAGATTCAGCGTGGCCATCATGGACAAAGAAGAATTTCAGAAAAAAGCGAAAACCGGTCCTCAACCGACTGATTCCAAAAAAGAACCATTGTTCAGCCTGCCCCGATTGAAAATAGGGAATGTCTTCGCCAGGATTCCCATTATTCAGGGAGGAATGGCGGTAAGGGTTTCTCTGCACAAATTGGCGGGCAATGTGGCCAAAGAAGGGGGAGTGGGAATCATAGCCATATCCGGAATGAACGACCCCAAAGAAGTCAAAGAAGAAATAAGGAAAGCGAGAGAGATTGCCGGAGAAAAAGGAGTTCTGGGCATAAACATTATGGGAGTAATCGGCCGTTTCACCGAACTTCTGAAAGCGGCCGTGGAAGAAAAAATAGATTTGGTGATTCAGGGAGCCGGCTTTAGAAAAGACGTCTTTGAAATCGCCAAAGAGAAAAATATTCCCGTATTCGCCATTGCTTCTTCGGCCAAGGTGGCCCAAAAAGCGGAAGAAGCGGGCGCCCAAGGAGTTGTTATTGAAGGCAGCGACGCCGGCGGACACCTTGGATTTCCCAAAGGACATCCTTTCCGAAAAACAATAGACATCGTCAAAGAAGCCGTTCAAAGCGTAAAGATTCCCGTTATCGCGGCCGGAGGCATATTCTCGGGCAAAGACATTGTGGAAATGTTGAGAGCGGGAGCCAAAGGAGTTCAAATGGCCACCCGTTTTGTCGCAACCGAAGAATGCGACGCGGATGAAAAATTCAAACAAGCATATATCAGCGCCAGAGAGGAGGATATTGTCGTTATTCATTCTCCCGTGGGCCTGCCCGGCAGAGCCATCAGAACGCCTTTTGTCGACAAGATATTGAACAATAACGCTCCTAAGGTGGATTTACGCGAGTGCGAAGGATGCATCGGCCCGGTTTGCGATAAAAGCTACTGCATTTTGAAGGCGCTTGAAAATGCCAGAAAAGGGGACCTGGAAAACGGATTGGTCTTTGCCGGAGCCAGCGCCTGGAAAATCAATAAAATCACCACCGTTAAAAACCTGTTAAAAGAATTGGTTGACGAAGCTAATCAGATATTAGCCAAAGAGCCAATCATGCAATATGTTTGAAAACAACAAATTAACAAAAGTTTTGAATATCAAATATCCGATTATTCAGGGAGGCATGGCCGGAGTTTCCGAAGCCATTCTTGTTTCGGCCGTTTCCAATGCCGGAGGAATGGGAATAATCGGTTCCGGTTTCGCTTCTCCGGACTGGCTCAAAGAAGAGATTAAAAAAACCAAAGCATTAACCGACAAACCCTTCGGAATCAATCTTTTGATGCAGAATCCCAATGTTGCCGATTTGATAAGAACAATAATCGGGGAAAAGGTGCCGGTTGTTTTTACCGGAGGAGGAAATCCTTTGCCCGTATTCCCGTATTTAAAGCAGGCCGGAATCAAGGTTGTCCCGGTGGTTCCTTCGGTGCGCCTGGCTCAAAAAATGGAGCAAAATGAAGCCGACGCGGTGGTGGTCGAAGGCCTGGAGTCAGGAGGGCATATCGGAGAAAATTCTACTTTCTGTCTGGTTCCCCAAACAAAAAAAACTCTTAAAAACACTCCTCTTATCGCCGCCGGAGGAATTTTTGACGGAGCCACTTTCGCCGCCGCTTTGATTTTGGGGGCGGACGGGGTCCAGATGGGAACAAGGTTTTTGGCCTCCCAAGAATGCCAGATTCACGAAAATTACAAAAAAGCGGTTCTTGAAGCCGGCGACGAGGACATAGCGGTGGTGGCCAGATTCACCGGTCATCCCATCCGGGCGATAAAAAACAAGCTGGCGGAAAACATCAATAAAATGGAAGAAAAAAATCCTTTTCCCGAGGAAATAAAGGCGGAGAGATTTGCCGGAAACAAGGGCTCGGCCAACGTTGACATAACGCCTCTTTTGTGCGGCATTTGCGCCGGAAGCATAACGGAAATCAAAAGCGTGAAAGAAATTATGGAAGAAATAGTCAATGACGCCGCCAAGATACTAAAAGAAGACGAACGTCTTTTATCATGAACAAATTTCTTTCCATTCTCGCTAAAATATTTCTGGCGCCGATAGTAAACGTTGTTTTTATTAAAGAAGTCAGGGGTTTGGAGAATTTTCCCAAAACCAATTTCATTCTGGCTCCCAACCACCAGAGCTATCTTGATATCATCGTCTGCGCCTATCTTTGCGTGCCCGGAAAATTCACTTTTATCGGCCAGGTGGACAAAGGCAAGGGAGTGATAGGTTTTTTAAGGGACGTCCTTTATTCTCTGGCCGGAGTCATTCCCTTGAACAGAAAAGACGAGGATTCCAAAAAACAGGCCTTCTCAAAAGCAATCAAAGCCCTGAAACAAGGATATTCCCTGATTATCTACCCCGAGGGGAAAAGGTCTGAAACCGGAGAAGTGCAAAAAGGAAAATGGGGCGTGGCCAAGCTTTTTCTCCAGACCGGCGTTCCCGTCGTTCCTTTGGGAATGAGGGGGGCTTTTGAAATCATGCCGCCTCGCGGGAAAGTCAAAATCAAAAGAGTCGTTAAGCTTAATGCCGGAAAACCGATTTTCTTCAAAGAAGCTTTGGAAAAAGCGAAGAATTTGAATGAGGATTCGGAAGAGTATAAAAATCTTTGCATGGACATTACCGATAAAATAATGGAAGAAATTAAGAAGCTGGTTTATGAAAATTAGAAAAATCCTAATCGCCAACAGGGGAGAAATCGCTTTGAGGATTATCAGGACCTGCAAAGAAATGGGAATAAAAACCGTTGCTTTGTGCCCTCTGCCCGGACAGGAAAGCAATTTTCTGGAAACCAATCTGGCTGACGAATATCATTTCCTGAATGAGGAGGGCTCGGCCGGTTACCTTAATCCGAAAAAAATAATCGAGATTGCCAGGAAATCCCGGGCCGACGCCATTCATCCCGGCTACGGATTTTTATCCGAAAACTGGAAATTCGCCCGCCTCTGCCAAAAGAAAAAAATCCGGTTCATCGGACCCAATTTTTACACCTTAAGAAGTTTTGAAGACAAAATAGAAGCGAAGAAAATCGCCAAGAAGCTGAATATTCCCACCCTGCCCGCTTCGGACAGCATCAAAACCAAAAAAGACATTTTCAAGTGGGCGGTGAGAATAAAGCCTCCCTTCATTTTCAAGGCCCAACGGGGAGGAGGAGGCATGGGCATAAGGGTTATTGACGACCAGACCAGCTCCAATGAGCTTCTGGGCGTGACCTTGGGCATCCAGAGGCAGCTGACGGCCGGTTTTTCCGATTTCGACTTCTTTTTGGAAAAATATCTTCCCGAGGCCAAGCACATCGAGTTTCAGGTTCTGGGCGACGGCAAAAACGCCGTTCATTTGGGCGAAAGGGACTGCACGGTTCAAAGGAGATTCCAAAAACTTTTGGAAGAAGCTCCTTCCGTGTTCCTGGACGAAAAAACGCGAAGAGAATTGGGAGAACTTTCCGTAAAACTGTGCCAGACGCTTAAATATCAGGGGGCGGCCACGGTCGAGTTCCTGATGGACCGCAGCCACAATTATTATTTCATGGAAGTCAATCCCAGGCTTCAGGTCGAGCACCCGGTGACCGAAGCCGTAACCGGCATCGACATCGTCAAAGAACAGATAAGAATCGCCCAGGGAGAAGAATTGTCGATTTCCCAGTCCGACGTGAATCTCAACGGCTGGGCCATCGAAGCCAGAATCAATGCCGAAGACCCTTTGAAGAACTTCCAGCCCAGTCCGGGAAAAATCAAAAAATACATTCCTTGCGGGGGCCAAGGAATTTTCGTCCACAGCTTTCTGCACGACGGCCAGGAAATCTATCCTTTCTTCGACTCTCTGTTGGCCAAGATTATCGCTTACGGAAAAACCAGAAAAGAAGCCGTGGAAAAGCTTAACCGGGCTCTGGATGAAACCGTGATAGAAGGCGTGGCCACCAATATTCCTTTCTTCAAAACGGTCCTCAAAAGCAAAAGTTTTTTAAGCGGTGATTTCTACACCAATTTCATTGAAAAAAACGGCGTCTTGAAAGAATTAATCTGCACCCCGCCCCCGGGAAGGAGAAAACTTTCGGCCGAGGAACTGACCGACGAAGAAATAGCCAACATCGTTTTTCAGATATATAAGAACATGAAAGGCCGGGAGGCGAACAAAGCTTCGGGCTGGACCATGTCGCAAAGATTAAAAATGTAGGCAATATGACTTTGAAAATAAACATCAAAGGAAAAGAATACGAGGTTGACGTTTCGGAAGAGGCCGGAGGAAAAACCAAAGTCAAGCTGAACGGCCGGGAATTTGTTTTCGATTCAAACTCAAAAAAAACGATAACCGAAGGACCTTTGAAACTTTCCGATTTCGAATCCAAAAACTCGGAAAAAGAAATCAAAGCCCCGCTTAACGGAACGATTTCGGAAATTTTCGTAAAGGAAAAAGATGAAATTAAAAAAGGTCAGAAGCTTTTGATTCTGTCGGCCATGAAAATGGAAAACGAAATCGTTTCCGAAGCCAACGGGAAAATCAAAAAAATATCCGTCCAGAAGGGCCAGAACGTAAAAGAAGGGGATAGCCTAATCGCCTTGTTATGATTTCCATAAAAAGATTCAAGAAAATTTCTTCCACCAATGCCGAAGCGAGGACTTTCAAGCCCTGGACAATTTTAGTTGCCGAAGAGCAGGATTCGGGCCGTGGCCGAAAAGGGGACCAGTGGTTTTCCCCGAAAGGAGGCCTGTATTTCTCCCTGGTCCTTCCCAAAAGCGACATTCACGATTTGCAAATCCTGACCGTTCTGGCTGGCCTGGCCGTTGCCAAAACCGTCAAAGACAATTTTAATCTGGAACCCTTGATAAAGCTTCCCAACGACGTTTTGATTAACGGGAAAAAGGTTTGCGGCATATTGACGGAAAACATTGTGGGCAAAGAAGTGAAATTCTCGGTTATCGGCATCGGACTGAATACCAATATATCAAGCTTCCCTCCGGATTTGAGGAAAACCGCCACTTCCTTGAAATTGGAATTGAAAAAAGAGGTCAATAACGAAAAAATCATGAAAGAAATCGTTTCGCAATTAGAAAAACAATTAAAAGCAATCATATGAACAAAGGAACAGAAAAACTGAATAAAAAATTGGAGGAATTAAACAATAAAGACCTCTCCCAAAACCAGCATCAGAAAGGAAAGCTGACGGCCAAAGAAAGGATAAATCTTCTTCTGGACGAAAACAGCTTTACGGAATTTGATTCTTTGGTTGAAAGCCGTTTCTCCGATTTTGAAATGGATAAGAAAAAATTGCCCGGAGACGCGGTAATAAGCGGCTTCGGGAAAATCAGCGGCCGCTCCGTCTACGTATACAGCCAGGACTTTTCCAAAATGGGCGGCTCGCTGGGAGAAATGCACGGAGAAAAAATAGCCAGAGTGATTGATTCCGCTTTGAAGACGGGCTGCCCGATAATCGGCATTATTGACTCCGGCGGGGCAAGAATCCAGGAAGGAATAGCCAGCCTTGACGGCTACGCCAAAATTTTTAAAAGCATGGTTCGGGCTTCCGGAGTTATTCCCCAAATCAGCGTCATGGTCGGACCTTCGGCCGGCGGCGCTTCTTACGCCCCCGGCCTTTCCGATTTCATCTTCATGGTTCAGGGGATATCGCAAATGTACATTACCGGACCGGAAGTGATTAAAAAAGTAAGCGGAGAGGAAATCGGCTTTGAAGAACTGGGCGGGGCCCAAGTCCACGCCACCAAAAGCGGGTGCGCTCATTTTGTTTTTGAAAACGAGAAGGACTGCTTTTCCGGAGTTAAAAAACTTTTATCGTATCTGCCACAAAACAATCTGGAAGACCCCTTGGGCCAGAAAAATTATCTGACCTGGACCAAGGGAGAGGAGGGGAGAGAGAAACTTTCGGAAATCGTGCCCGAAGAACAGGAAAAAGTTTATGACATGAAGCTGGTGATAGAAGAAATATTTGACAGGAATTCTTTTTTTGAAATTCATTCCCGTTTCGCCTCCAATGCCGTCGTCGGCCTGGCCAGGCTGTCCGGCAATGTCGTGGGAATAGTGGCCAACCAGACAAAATTCCTGGCCGGGGTCCTGGATATCGATTCCTCGGATAAAGTGGCCCGCTTCGTCAGGTTCTGCGACGCCTTCAACCTGCCGGTCATCAATCTGGTGGATACTCCGGGCTACCTTCCCGGCACTTCCCAGGAGCATCAGGGAATAATCCGTCACGGCGCCAAAATCTTGTACGCTTATGCGGAAGCAAGCGTGCCCAAAATCAGCCTAATTCTGAGAAAAGCTTTCGGCGGGGCCTATATCGCCCTGGCTTCCCGGTATCTCGGCTATGACAAGGTCATTGCCTGGCCCGGAGCCCAGATTGCGGTTATGGGCGCGGAACAAGCCGTAAAAATAATCTACAAGAAACAGATAGCGGAAAATCCGAATCTGGAAAAAGAAAAAATCGAGGAGCTGAAGAAAAAATTCCTCAATCCTTTTGAAGCCGCTAAACTCGGACAGATTGACCTGATAATAGACCCCAAAGAAACCAGATTGGTTTTAATCAAGTGTCTGGATTCCCTTTTGAATAAAAGAGAAGAACGGATACCCAAAAAGCACGGCAATATCCCCACTTGACAGACATTCTTTGATGTTATATGATATGAACAGTACCTAAGAGGTATCATTATGATAGAAATGATTCAAAGAATTGAGGAATGCAAGAAAGCCATATCTTACTGCCTTGAAGTAGGGCAGTATGACCAGGCCGTCGGCATGGCGAAAAAGAACGCCCTGCGCGACTGGTTGATGGGGCAGTGCCGGCAGGTTATCAGAGACCATACTGACAAGGGCCGAATCAAGGAACTGCGGATTTTCGTGGCTGACATGAGCATGGCGTGGCCGGAACGCGCGAAAGACCTTCGCGATGATATGTCCATGGCCAAGATCGAGCTCTATTAGAGCGAAAACCCGAGGAAAGCTTTTAAAGCTTTCTTTTTATTTGACAAATTAAAAAATTATGGGGTATAATGGGGAAGGTAAGGGTAAAGCCCTTTATTGTCAATAACATTATTAGTCGCACAATGTACCTTAAGCGACGCTAAACATATGCAAAACTCGGATAAGCCCATAATCAAGCATATTACCGACTTTTTGGACTATTGCGAGATAGAAAAAGGACTCTCTGACAATACCCAGAAAAACTACGGCCGCTATCTCAAAAAATTTGTTGACTGGCTGAAATATAATAAGAAGGAAAATATAAAGCCCCACGAACTTTCCCCCGAAGACATCTGGAATTACCGGCTGTTCCTGGCCAGATACAAAGACCAAAACAGCGCCCTTTTATCCAAACTGACCCAAAACTACTATCTGATAGCCCTGCGGGCCCTTTTGACGTATTTTGCCGACAAAGACATCATCTCTCTGCCGGCTGACAAAATCCAGCTTCCCAAAGGCGCCAAAAGAGAAAAAGCAGTCAAGTTCTTAAGCCTGGACCAGATAGAAAAACTGCTTCTGGCTCCCGATGTCGGCAATATAACGGGCCTGCGGGACCGGGCCATCCTGGAGACCCTGTTTTCCACCGGATTAAGGATAGCCGAGCTCATTGCCCTGAATAAAGAGCAGTTCAAAAACCTGGAAAACAAAAAAGACATGGAATTAAGCATTATCGGCAAAGGAAAGCACCCCCGGGTCGTATATTTCTCGGACAGAGCCCTTTCCTGGGTCAAAAACTACCTTAAAAGCCGCGATGACGAGGAAAAGGCCTTGTTTATACATTATAGGGCGAGGCAGGCCTCAGAAGGCCGTTTAACGCCTCGTTCAGTGCAAAGAATCGTCAAGAAGTACGCCACTCTGGCCAATGTCCCTTATTTCACCACGCCCCACACTTTAAGGCACAGCATGGCCACGGACCTCCTCAACCAAGGGGTTGACTTAAGGATAATTCAGGAATTCCTGGGTCATAGGAACATCAGCACAACACAAATCTACACCCATGTAACTAATAAAAGATTAAGGGATATCCACAGGCAATACCACAGCGGAAAAAACCTGAAACAATAATTCCCCCTTCTCTTACTGGCTTATCATTTAAATGTCGCACAATATGTTGACAGATAACCCTGTATTTAACCCTCTTAAACCCGGGAGATTCAAATGAATCTCCCTTCCTTATTTCACAGCCTTAAGCAACTGGTTAAATTCTTTTATTCTCAAAGAAACTCCGCCCACCAGGACCCCGTCCATCCCGGCGTCAGATAAATAAGAAGCGATATTCCGGGAATCAACGCTGCCGCCGTAAATAATCTTTACTTTTTCGGACGCCTTGGCTCCGTATTTGGTATTTATCAGTTTCTTGATAAAAATTTTGACTTGCTGTATCTTTTCCGCTGAAGCGAATTTGCCCGTGCCGATGGCCCAAACCGGCTCATAGGCCAGAACAATATTTTTGACTTTGTCTTTGGCTACGCCGTCCAGCCCCTCCCCTATCTGCCTCTTGATAACCTCGAACGTTTCGTTACTTTCCCTTTCTTCCCTGTTTTCTCCTACGCATAAAATGGGGATTAATTTTTCTTGAAGAATCGCTTTCATTTTTCTGTTCGCGATTTCATCGGTTTCATTGAACAATACCCTTCTCTCCGAGTGGCCGACGATTACATGGCGCAAACCGACGCTTTTCAGCATGGTTGGAGAGACCTCTCCGGTAAAAGCTCCTTCTCCGTAAAAACAATCCTGGGCGCCGAAAGAAACATTGCCTTTCAATTGAGGAATAAAAACCAAAGGAGGACAGACAATTAATTCGACGTTCTTCGGAGCCTTGTATCCTTTCAGTATTTTTTGGGCTTCTTTTATTGTTTTGGGATTGCACTTCCAGTTGGCGACGATTAAAAATTTCATAAGACAAAATTGTTAAAATTAATTATCCCCAGACTGAGCAGGGCAACAATGACTCCGGCAATGACCACTCCCAGAAAAATCAGGGGCAAGGCCCTGGCAAAAGGGATGTCAAAGAGAAAAGCGCAGAGCGAACCGGTCCAGGCTCCGGTTACGGGAAAAGGAATGGCCACAAACAAAACCAGAGCCAGCTCTTTCGATTTATTAAATCTCTCGCTGTGCTTCTGTCTCGTTCTCTCGAAAAACCAATCGATAATCCTTTTGAACAAAGGGTTTCGGGAAGAAAAATACTTGGAAAACTTTTCCAAATACAAAAGCAGAAAAAAACAAGGAATCATGTTCCCCAAAACCGAAAAGAAAAAAGCCGAATAAAGATTGAGGTGGTATTGGAACAAGGCCACGGGAATGGCTCCTCTCAGTTCAATTACGGGAGACATGGCGATTAAAATCGTCTTTATTTCTTCAAACATGTTTCTTCTTCCTTAAAAGCATCGCCTGTTCTTCGGGAGACATGGTAAGAATCTCCATATTGGCTCCCATTTCAAATCCGGCCATTTTGGACAAGCGGGGAAAGAAATTCCAATACCAGTGGAAATACGAAAAACACTCGCTCTCATTGCAGGGTGCGGTGTGCAGATAAAAATTGTAAGCGGGCTTGGCCAGCACCTTTTCATATCTTAGAAGTATTTCTTTGAACATTTCCGCCAAATTAGTCCTTTCTTTTTCCGAAATGATTTCAAAGCAAGCTGAATGCTTTTTGGGAGAAACGATTACTTGGAAGAGAAACTTGGGAGCAAAGGGACAGAAAGCGATAAAGTCGTCATTCTCAAAAACGATTCTTTTCTTGTTCTTCTTCTCCATTTTATTGATTTCGCACTGAAGGCACTGTTTGTTTTTCTTGAAATACTCTTGAGATTTTAAAAGAATGGTTTTAAACTCTTTATCAATCAAGGGAGACGTTAAAATCTGGGAATGGGGGTGTTCCTGGCTGGCTCCGGCTTCTTTGCCGTGATTTTTGAAGATGAGGATGTATTTGACGAAATCGTGTTTTTTAAGCTCAAGATACCTTTCCTGGTAACAGTTGATTACTTCCTTGATTCTCTCCAAGCTCAAATGGGCCAGGGGCTTATTGTGCTCTCTGGTTACCACCACCTCATGGAATCCTCCTGATTTTATCTTTAGATGAAATTTGTTTTCTTTTTCTTCTTTTGGCTTGGTTTCAGGATAAAAAACAGGATATTTGTTGGGAAAAACTACGGTTGTCCATTCTTTTAAATTATGCACCTTCTGTCCCTTATTAAAAATCAAAACCGGTTTTCTTTGCGCCTTAATGTTGCAAAACGGGCAGGTTTTTTCTGCTTTGAATTTGTTCCTCCGCTGAGGGGCGACAATCACCCAGTCATCAGTCAATAAGTCGTATCTTAGCTCTGATTCTTTTTTCATTGTTTATATCTTAGCACCTTTTGTTCTTTTTTTCAAAAAAAGATTCACCTTTTGGGTGAACCGTTGGAAATAACCACTATGCAGTCTTGTTTTCGGCAGTGGATTGCCTGACTGGATTGCCTAAGTGGCGGATCCATGGTCTTTATCGGAGAAAGAGGAAGCTGTCCTGCTTTTATCCTGGCCTCGTTCAGTGCTTGCCATCTCTTTTGAGAAGGCGATTCGGTAGATGCGGGTTTTTTTGTCTTTGTCATCTGAGTGTCCTCCAAATAAGTTTTTGAAGTTACCTCTTTTATTATACTTTTCTCGCACGTTTTGTCAAACCTCGCTCAGGACCAGGGCCCCGTCCTTAACCACTGCCACCATGTGCTCGAAGTGGGCGCAAAAAGACCTGTCTCTGGTTATGTAGGAATAACCGTCTTCTCCTCTCTTGATCCGGCAGTCACCGGCGCAAACCATGGGCTCGATGCAGAACACCATCCCCTCTTTCAAGACCTTTTGAGAGTGCCTTTCTCCGAAATTCATGACATCCGGTTCCTCGTGAAGCTTCCGGCCGATGCCGTGGCCGCAAAGCTCCCGCACCACTTTAAAACCCTGGTTCTCAACGTATCTTTCTATCGTTTCTCCGACATCGCCGAAAGTATTGCCGGGCCGCGTTTTCTTGATGGCCCTTTTCAGGGCCTTCTTGGCCACTCTGACCAAGCGCTGAACTTCCGGGTCAACCTCCCCGACCAAAAAAGTCTTGGCCATGTCCGTGTGAAATCCGTTCTTGAGATTGGGATATTTTTTAGCATCGATTTTTCCCGAAACGAATTTTCCCAAAGGGAAAAAAATACCCAAATCCAAGGTAAGGATATCCCCGTTTTTCAAGTCCCTTTCTTTGGGAAGACCGTGAACGATTTCTTCGTTAATGGAAAAACAAAGACAAGATGGAAATCCATCTTGGTTCTTAAAATTGCATTGGCCGCCGGATTTGGCTATCAATTGCTCGGCTTTCTTTTCCAAATCGCGGCCTCTGAGTCCGATTTTGACTTCTTTGCCCAATTCTTCCAATATCCCGGCCAGTATCCGTCCGCCTTTTCTCATTACTTCTATTTCTTCTGCTGTTTTAATTGGAATCATTTATTTTCAAAGCATTGAGGATGTCTTCAAAAACTTTCTCTATTTTCTGCTCCCCGTCTATGATAATCAATTCTCCTTTGTCCTTGTAATAGTCAATGACCGGCATTACTTCTTCTTCAAACCAGGCCAATCTTTTTTTGACTCCGGAAAGCTCGTCGTCCGGCCTTTTAACCAACTCTCCTCCGCACTTGGGACATTTTTCCATGCCCTCTTCGAAAATCAGGATTTCTCTGCACTGGGAGCATATCCTTCTCTTGTTTATCCTTTTGATTACTTCTTCGTCGGAAATATCAATCAAAAGAACCTTTATGTTCTTGTCCCATTCATACCATTCCAAGGCCTCTTCCAAAAGATAGACCTCTTTGATTTTTCTCGGCGAGCCGTCAAGAATTACGCCCTCGAAATCGGGTTTTCGCTTGAATTCTTCAAAATTTTTCATCCAGAGCTGGAAAATAACCGGCGTCGCCACTATCCCCCCGTTATCTATGGTTTGGGATATTTTGCGACCCGTAAAGTCGTCTGCTTTTTTTCTTTCTCTCAATAATTCCCCGCTCCCCAAAAAATCCAAACCCGTCTTTTGCCTGAAAAGCTCAACCTGGGTTCCTTTTCCGGAACCGGACTTGCCGAGGAAAATAACGATGGAAGGATTGTTTTGCATATTATTAAACGTCATATTCTCTCATTTCCAATTGGGCGTCAATCTGCTTCATCGTCTCCAAGACAACGCTGACGATAATCAAAAGAGACGTTCCTCCTATCAAGAAGGAAAACTGTTGAACCCCGGTAAAGGCCTGGATTATCGAAGGTAAAACGGCAATCAGCCCCAGGAAAGTGGCGCCGATCACCAGGACCTTGTTTAAAATGCTTTTCAGATAATCGGCCGTATTCTGTCCCGGTCTGATTCCCGGCACAAAACCGCCCATTTTTTGCAGATTGGAGGAAATGTTTTTGGGGTCAAAAGTAACGGCGGTATAAAAGAAAGTGAAGACAAAAACCAGAATAAAATACAGCAGGCCGTGGATAAGCGGATTTTGAATGATATTGGACAGCCAGACAATGTGGAAAAAATTGGCGATTATTCCCGGCAGCATTAAAATGGCGATGGCAAAGATGATAGGAATCACCCCGGCCGGATTAATGTTTAGGGGCAGGTAAGTGGAAGCCCCGCCGTAAAGCTTGGTTCCTCTCACTCTTTTGGCGTAGGAAACCGGAATATTCCTTCTTCCCTCGTTTATTAAAACCACCCCGCCGATGATTATCAGGGCGATAATGAAGAAAAAGGCGTAGTGAAAAATCTGAGAACCTTCAAAAGCGAAAAGCATTTGCTGGATATTGGACGGGAAATCGGCGATTATCCCGGCGAAAATCAAGAGAGAAACGCCGTTGCCTATTCCTTTTTCCGAAATCAATTCGCCCAGCCACATTAAAACCAGCGAACCGCAGGTAATGCTTAAAACCGCGGTGACGGTCGTCAGCAAAGAAAGGTCGCCGATAGCGCCCTGATTTTTCAAGAACATCAGCATGGTAAAGCCCTGGAGGGCGGCCAAAGGAGCGGCGGCAATGCGGCAGTATTGATTGAATTTCTGCCTCCCTTGCTCCCCTTCTTCCTTGTAAAGTTTTTCAAACTGGGGGAAAATCAAAGTCAAAAGCTGGAAAATAATCGTGGCGGTAATGTACGGTCCCAGGCCGAGCATGACGATGGAAACCCTGTCCAAAGCACCCCCAGTAAAAAGGTTTAAAAGACCGAAAGCTTCGTTTCTGGCGAAAAATTCCTTTATCCTCAAAATGTCTATTCCGGGCACGGGAATATTGGCCATTATTCTGAAAACCACGAAAATTCCCAGGACAAACAATATCTTACCCCTTAAATCCTTGGCCTTGAAGATGCTGATTAGTTTGTTAAACATGGTTTTTGAAAAATTATTCTATTTTCCCCTGGGCTTTTTCTATTTTCTCTTTGGCTTTTTGGGAAACTTTGCATTCTTTGATAATCAAGGGCTTGGTGATTTCTCCCTGGGAAAGAATCTTAACCAGGGGGATTTTGCTTCCCGTTGCTCTTCTGATTATTTTTTTCTCAATCAAAATCGAGGGGCTGACCACATCGCCCGCATTGAATTTCTTTTCCAGAACGCTCAAATTAATCGCCACCGTTTTCGTCCGGACATTGAACCTGTATCCTTTCAGCTTGGGATATCTTTTGACCCAGTCCCTGATCAGCGGCTTGAATTTGGCTCCAGCCCTGGACTTTTGGCCCTTGTTTCCTTTGCCCGAATAAGTCCCCTTCTTTCCGCCCCGGCCGACTCTTTTCTTTGTTTTGGGCTTGGTTTTTGGTTTTAATTGATGTATCTGCATTTTATTTCTTTAACATTTGCAAGGCCTTCATTGTGGCTTTGGCGTTATTTAGCTTGTTGGTGGTCCGGCTTAAAATCTTGGAAGAAATATCCTGAATTCCGGCCAAAGAACAAATGATTCTTACGGTTCCGCCGGCCACCAGCCCTCTTCCTCTTTTTTGGGGTTTTAACAAAACCACTGCCGGCCCGAATTTGGCCTGAACTTCATGAGGGATTGTTCCTTGGATAATGGAAATCTCTTTCAGGTTTTTCTTGGCTAATCGGGTCGCCTTGTCCACCGCCTGGGAAACATCAACGCCTTTGGCCACGCCGATGCCCACCTTGCCCTTTTTATCTCCCGCCACTATCACTGCCCGGAACTTAAGGTTTTTTCCGCCACCGGTCACCTTGGTCACTCTGGCCAAATCCAAAAGCTTCGATTCAATCTCTTCTTTTTCTTTTTTGAATTCCCTTACCGGTTTTCGACTAAATTCTTTTTTCATAATTTTAAAATTTAAGGCCGGCCTCCCGCGCTCCCTCGGCCAGGGCCTTGATTCGGCCGTGGTATTTGTATCCCCCGCGGTCAAAAACTACGGTTCCAATCTTTTTCTCTTTGGCTTTTTCTCCCAAAAGGATTCCGACTTGGCGGGCAATGCTTATTTTTTTCTCTTTGGCTTTTTTCCCCAAATCCAAATCATTTACCGCAATTATGGTCTTGCCTTTGTTGTCGTCAATAAGCTGGGCATAAACATGATTGCTGGAACGAAAAACGCAAAGCCGGGGTTTTTTTGAATCCCCTTTAATCTTCGCCCTCACCCTTCTGTGCCTTTTTATTCTTTTGCTCTTTTTCTCCAACATGTTTCAATTATTAACCACCGGCCGCTTTCTTGCCGAGCTTTCTTCTGATTACTTCGTCGACATATTTGATTCCTTTTCCCTTATAAGGTTCGGGCGGCTTGACTCTCCTGATTTCGGCCGCCACCTGTCCGACCAGTTCTTTCTCGATTCCGGAAACAATGATAACGTTTTTTTCAACACTGAAAGAAATTCCTTCTTTGGCGCCAATCTTTACCGGATGGCTGAAACCGACATCCAGAAAGAGGTCTTTACCCTCGACTCTCGCCCTGAAACCGACCCCGTTAATCTCAAGTTTTTTATCAAAACCCTTGGTCACGCCCTCAATCATGTTAAAAACAAGGGTCCGCATCAGCCCCCACAGGGCTTTTGTTTTTTTGTCCGACTTGACCGGAGAAAAATGAATCTGGTTGTCTTTTATCTCCACTTTTATTTCCGAGGGAACTTCCAAAGACAACTGACCCTTAGGGCCCTTTACTTCCACTTTTCCGTCGGTTTCTTTCACCTCCACGCCCGGGATTATTAAAATTGGTTTCTGGCCTATTCTTGACATATTATCGTATTTCGCAAATTAATTCTCCGCCGATTTTCATTTTTCTCGCCTCCGCGTCGGTCATCAGTCCTTTGGAAGAGGAAATGACGGCCAAACCGTAGCCCGACCTTACTTTCTTAATCTCTTTGGCCGGCTTGTAAATTCTCTGACCCTGCTTGGAAATCAATTTAATCTTGGAAAACGCCGACTCTCCTTTCTCGTTGTATTTCAAATTCAAGACAATCCTTCTGGCCGACGCCCTTCCCTTCTTTTCAACCTCTCCGACCAGCCCCTGTTTTTTAAGAAATTCCAAAATACTGAACTTAAAATCAGAATAAGGATAAATCATCACCTGTTTTTTTGAAACAGCGACGGCGTTGTTTATTGAACTAATCATGTCTGCGATGGGGTCCATAAGCGTTAAAATTACCAGCTGCTCTTTTTTACTCCGGGTATTTCTCCCCGATTGGCCATTTCCCTGAAACAAATTCTGCACAAACCGAATTTTCTGATATACCCTCTTTTTCTTCCGCACTTAAAACACCTTCTTACCGTTCTGGTTGAAAATTTGGGGGTTTTTGCTGATTTGACTATTTGCGATAATTTCGGCATATTTTTGACTTTAACTTTTCTTCATCGGAAAGTCAAGAAGTTTGAATAATTCCAGCCCTTTTTCCCTTTCTTTGGCGTTGGTCACGACCGTAATTTCCAGACCCAGAAGAATCGGCGATTTTTCGGGAGATATTTCCGGAAAAACAATATGCTCTTTTATTCCGACATTCAGATTGCCATTCCTGTCAACGGCTTTCAGGGAAATTCCCCGGAAATCCCTGGAACGGGGCAAAACGATATTGATCAGTTTTTCCAGAAAGTTATACATTTTCTTTCCTCTCAAGGTCGCTTTGGCTCCGATAATATTCCCCTCCCTCAACTTGAAAGAGGAAATCGATTTTCTGGCTTGAGTCAAAACGGGCCTCTGGCCGGACAGCAAAGCAAGGTTCTCACTTACATATTCGGTAAACCTCTTTTGTTCGTCTTTGGTTTTTGCCGAAATTACCCGGCCGAAACCGGTATTAATGACAACCTTAACTATCCCGGGAACGGCCATCCTGTTTTTGTATCCGAACTTTTCCTGCATTTTCTTTATCGCCTCTTTTTCGTATTTTTTCTTTAATTCCGCCATGTTTTTATATCTGAGCGCCGCATTTTTTGCAGATGCGGTATTTTTTATCATCCTTAATCTCATAACCCATTCTCACTCCCTTTCCGCACTTGGGACAAATCAGTTTTGCTTTTGACAAGGAAATCGGCTTGGCTGTCTTTACTATCTGGCCTTTCTCTCCCCCTTTTTTGGGACGAATGTGCTTCTTTACCAGATTCACGCCCTCAACCAAAATCTTTCCCGCGCTCGGAATCGCTTTGAGAACCTTCCCCTTTTTCCCCTTGTCGTCTCCGGAAATTATTAAAACCTGGTCGTTCTTTTTGATTTTCATACTAAATCCTTGGTCATGGTTGATATTTTTTCAAATCCTCTTTCTCTAACCTCCCTGGCCACGGGACCGAGGATTCTCGTTCCCTTCGGCTCCTTGCTCGTTCCTTCAAGAATAACAATGGCGTTGTCGTCAAATTTGATGTAGCTCCCGTTCTTTCTTCTTTTGGGCTGCTTCTGCCTTATTAAAACCGCTCTCACCACCTGGTGCTTCTTGACCGCTTTTCTGGGCTCGGCCGATTTGACGGCCACCACGATTATGTCTCCCAAAGAAGCGAATCTTCTTCTGGTCCCGCCCAAAACCCGAATGCACTGGGCAATCTTCGCTCCGGAGTTATCGGCCACTTTTAACATTGTTCTTGTTTGTATCATCTTTTTTCACTTATTTTTTCAATCACCTCCCAGGTCTTTTCTTTGCTTATCGGCCGGCATTCCTGAATTATCACTTTTTCCCCGGGGTTGAAATCGGCGCTGTTCTCAACGTGGGCTTTGTATTTTTTATGCACCCTGTACCTTCTTTTATAAATAGGGTGCTCTTTGATTCTTTCCACCTTAACCACAACGGTCTTCGCCATTTTGTTTGAAACTATTGTTCCTTTTAACTTTCTTTTGGGCATATTATTTTTGATTTAAAATGGTTAAAATCCTGGCGATGTCTTTTTTATTTTCTTTGATTTCCTTGACGTTCTTAAGACCGCCGGAGGCGCCCTTAAAGCGCGTCTCTTCTATTTTCCTGCTCTTTTCTTCCAAAAGCATTCTCAATTCTTTTTCGTTTTTATCTTTAAGTTCTTTGGCCTTCATGTTATTGTTTTTTAACGAATTTAGCTTTCAGGGGAAGCTTGTCTCCCGCCTTTTTCATGGCCTCTCTGGCGTCTTTTTCGTCTATTCCTTCAAGCTCAAAAAGCATTCTGCCGGACTTGACGGGAAAAACATAATGGTCGGGAGAACCCTTGCCTCCCCCCATCGGAACTTCCTGGCCTTTTCTGGTTATTACTTTATCCGGAAAAATTCTGATCCAAAGCTTTCCTCCTTTTCTCAAATAGCGGATAATGGCTCTTCTGGCCGCCTCGATTTGAGCGCTGGTTACCCACTTGGAACTGACCGCTTTCAATCCGAAGCTGCCGAAACTGATTTCCGTTCCCCTGGTTTCAACATCCCTCTTGATTCTTCTTCCTTTCTGATGTTTTCTGTGTTTTACTTTTTTTGGGACAAACATAAAATTTATTGATTAAACTTTTCACCCTTGTAAATCCAGACTTTGACGCCGATGGTTCCGTAAGTGCAGCGCGCTTCGGCCAGGGCGTAATCTATATCGGCCCTGATGGTTTGCCTGGGCAGTCTTCCTTTTTCCAGACATTCTTTCCTGGCGATTTGCACCCCGTTCAGCCGGCCGGAAATTTCCACCCTTACTCCCTTGACGTCTTTGTTGGCCATTACTTTTTCAATCGCCTGCTTTATCGTTTTTCGAAAAGGATTTCTCTTTTCGGTTTTCTGGGCAATCCACTGCCCGACCAGCTCAGCCGAAATCCAGGGATTGGAAACGTCTTTTATCTCTATCTTAACTTTCTTGGAAAAATCCTTCAGTTCTTTCAGGGTCAGCTTGTTCTTTTTGAACATTTCTTTTAAAACGGCCAGTCGTATTTTTTCCACCCCTTCTCCGCCGCGACCGATAATCAGTCCCGGTCTGGCCGAATAAATGACGACGTTAATCTTGTCGGAAAACCTTTCAATCTCTATTTTTTCCACGTTCAAATCCTTCAGTTTGGTTTTAAGAAAGCTGCGGATGATAAAATCTTCCTTAAGGTTTTTCTTCGGTTCTTTTCCGTAATAGCCGTGAGACAGCCAGTCGGCGATTCCTTTTATTCTGAATACTTTGGGATGGACTTTGTGGCTCATTTCTTTTTCTTTTTATTCTCTTTGATTTCGTCCAGAACCAAAGTGATGTGCGAAGACCTTTTCTTCAGGACGTCGCCCTTTCCCTTGGCTCTGGGCAAAATTCTTTTCATTGAAGGACCCTCGTCAACCGTGATTTTGGCAATAAACAGTTTATCAATTTTTCCCGAAGCGGACTTGGCATTGGCCAAGGCGGAATTCAATAATTTAAGAATGGGTAGGGCTCCTTTCTTGACGGCAAACCCCAAAATGGCCTGCGCTTCGTCAACCTTCTTTCCCCTTACGGCATCGGCAACCAATCTTACTTTTCTCGGCGATATGTGTAAATATTTTAGCTTGGCCTGATAAACCATATTTATCCTTTCTTTTCTATTTCTCTTTGCATCTTGCCTCCGTGCCTGGAAAACTTGGTGGTCGGAGAAAATTCTCCCAATTTATGCCCCACCATCTCTTCGGTTATCCGGACGGGTATAAAATCCTTGCCGTTGTGAACAGCAAAGGTATATCCTATCATCTCGGGAGCAATCGTACAAGCCCTTGACCAGGTCTTAACGGGCCCGTCGTCGGCTTTCTGCTTTTTCACTTTTTCCATTAATCTTTGGTCGATATAAGGACCTTTTTTCAAACTTCTTGACATAAGCCTATTTTCTCTTCTTCTTAATTCTTCTTTTAACTATTAATTTGGCCGTCCATTTGTTTTTCCTGGTTCTCACTCCCAAAGCGTGCTTTCCCCAGGGAGTTTTGGGATATTTCAAGCCAATCGGCGCCCTGCCCTCTCCTCCGCCGTGCGGATGGTCACAGGGATTCATGGCCGTTCCCCGGACACGGGGCCTGATTCCCTTTTTCCTGCTTTTGCCCGCTTTTTCCCAGCGGACAAACCTGTGCTCGGGATTGGAAACGCCGCCGATGGAAGCGTAACATTCTCCCGGTATTTTCCTTACTTCCGAAGAAGGCATTTTAATGTTGGCGTATCCGGCATCATAGCTGAGAATAGTTGCCGCTGTCCCGGCCGAGCGGACTATCTTTCCTCCCTTGTCCGGCTCCAGCTCAATATTGTAAATCATCGCGCCTTCGGGAATGTTCTTTAGCTTCATTCTGTTTCCGGGCTTGACTTCCGTTTTCGGAGAGGCGATTATCGTGTCTCCCTCTTTCAGCCCCTGTGGAGCGAGAATATATCTTTTTTCCTTGTCCTCGTATTGCAGAAGAGCGATGAACGCGGTTCGGTTGGGGTCGTATTCCAAAGCGATGACCTTGGCCGGAACATCTCTTTTCAGTTGCTTGAAATCAATCAAACGATACAGTTTTCTTGCTCCGCCGCCTCTGTGTCTGGAAGTGATTCTGCCCGAGCTTCCTCTGCCCCCGCTTCTTTTCAATCTTAAAACCAGTCCTTTCTCGGGTTTTTTCTTGCTTAACGATTTTAAGTTTTTTAATTTCTGTTTCCTAATCATGTTATTTTCCCGCTATTTCTATGGTTTGTCCTTCTTTTAATCTCACCATGGCTTTTTTGTAGCCGCTGACGAATCCGCTGATTTTTCTTCCGGAAAACCTTTTTTTCTTGGGAATGTTTACGATTCTCACTTTTTCCACCTCAACCTTGTATTGGTTCTCAATTGCCTCCTTCACTTCTTTTTTATTGCAATCTTTTTTGATTTTAAAGGTATAAAAGTTGGCCTCGGAAAGTCTGGCTGATTTTTCCGTAACGCAAGGATGTCTCAAAACTCCGAAAATGATTTTCGGGTCTTCCTTCGCTTCCTGTTTTTTTGAAACCTTCTTCAAAGCCATGATTATTCCTTGGTTAACAATTTCTTAATCTCTTCCAGGCAATCTTCGGTCAAAACAATGTTTTTGGCAAGCAGAACATCAAGACAGTTCAAGTCCTTGAACTGGATGGTCTTGATTTTCGGGATATTCCTGAAAGCGAGAATGGCTTTTTTGTCCATATCTTTCAGGACAATAAGGCAACTCTGCTTTAAGAGGGAATGCTTTTTCAAAAATTCAAGGGCTGGCTTGGTTTTCATGTCTTTCAATCCCATGCTTTCAACCACGACAAGTTCGTTATTCCTCTTCTTCTCGGCCAAAATCATCAAAAGGGCTTTTCTTTTGACGTTTTTCGGTATTCTCTTTTGAAAAACTTTTTCCGTCCTGGGACCGAAAGCGACTCCGCCTCCGACCCAAATGGGAGAACGAATCGAACCGTGCCTGGCCCGGCCCGTGCCTTTCTGCCTCCAGGGCTTCTTTCCTCCCCCCCTCACCTCTGACCTGTCTTTGGTGTGGGCGATGCTTTGCCTTCTGTTCGCCATTTGCGAAACAGCCACTTGATGGACAAGATTAGAGTTGAAAGGACAAGAAAAAACGTCTTCCGGTTTTTCCTTTTTAATTGTCGCTACTGTTTTTTTCATAACCCCCTGATTTCCAATAACGTTCCTTTTCTTCCCGGAACCGCTCCTTTAACGGCAATCACCTTGTTCTTTTTATCAACCTTTATCACTTCCAGATTTCTTACCGTGGTTCTTTCGCTTCCCATCCTTCCCGGCATTCGCCTTCCCTTAATCACCCTGCTGGGAACACTGCATCCGATCGAGCCGATGGTCCGGTGTTCGTGCTTCACTCCGTGAGAAGCCGTCTTTCCGGCAAAACCCCATCTCTTCACTCCTCCCTGGAAGCCCTTTCCTTTGGAAACGCCCGAAACTTTTATCCTGTCGCCTTCCTGAAAAACATCCGACTCAATGACGTCGCCCACCTTAAAAGAAGAGGCGTCTTCGCACCGGAACTCTCTCACCTGTCTGAAGGGCGGTTTCGTCTTTTTAATCTTTCTGGCGGGCAGTTTTCCGAAGCCGACTTTTATCGCCTCGTAGCCGTCTTTTTCTTTGGTCTTGACCTGAAGCACGTCGCATCCCAGAGCCGAAATCAAAGTCACGGGAACAGCGTTCCCTTCTTTGTCGTAAATCTGGCTCATTTCAATTTTTTCTCCCAACATGCACTTCATGGTATTGTAATAAAAAATTGGGCACCAGCCCAATAATCAGACCAGTCGACTTGAAATATTAATTTAATGGTATTTTTGCACATCAACAACTTACAAAATACTTTTAATCTCCGTATCCACGCCAGCCGGCAGGGTCAAAGACTTCAGGGACTCAACCACTTTCTGGTTGGGGCTTAAAATGTCTATCAATCTTTTGTGGACTCTCATTTCAAATTGCTCTCTCGCGTTCTTGTGGACGAAAGTGGACCGGTTCACCGTAAACTTGCTTATTTCCACGGGCAAAGGAATGGGACCGGTCACTTTCACTCCGCAACGCAAAGCAATATCAATAATCTGCTGGGCGCTTTTATCAATGACCTTATGGTCGTAAGCGCGTAGCTTAATCCTTAATTTCGGCATCACTTCCTGTTTTGCCGGTTTTTTAAGAGCAGCTGGCATTTCTTTTCAATAAAACTACTTAATAATCTTGGTAATCACTCCGGCTCCGACCGTCTTTCCTCCTTCACGGATGGCAAAGCCCTGTTTTTCTTCCATGGCCGCCGGCACGATCAGCTTAACCGTAACGTCAACCGTATCCCCGGGCATAACCATTTCCGTTCCCTCTTTTAGGATTACGTCTCCGGTAATATCGGCTGTTCTAATGAAGAATTGGGGCTTGTATCCCGAGAAAAACGGGGTGTGTCTTCCGCCTTCTTCCTTGGTCAGGATATACATCTGGGCTTCAAATTCCGAATGAGGAGTAATGGTTCCGGGCTTGGCCAAAACCTGACCCCTTTCAATGTCTTCTTTTTTCAATCCCCTTAAAAGAACACCGACATTATCTCCGGCTTTTCCCTGGCTCAACGACTTGTTGAACATTTCCACGGAAACGGCCGTGGTCTTCTGGGTCGGCCTTATTCCCACCACCTCGATTTCCTCGTTGGAGTTAACAATCCCTCTTTCAATTCTTCCCGTAGCCACCGTACCTCTTCCTTCAATGGAAAACACGTCTTCAATGGCCATAAGGAAAGGTTTCTCCACGTCTCTGACCGGTTCGGGAATATAGTTGTCAAGCTGGTCAATTAAATCAAAAATCGGCTTGATATTGGGGTCGTCAACCGAAGTGGCTTCCAGGGCCTTGAGGGCCGAACCCCTGATAACCGGAATTTCGTCTCCGGGGAATTCGTAATTCTTCAAAAGTTCTCTTACTTCGCTCTCAACCAAATCAATCATTTCCGCATCCTCAACCATATCGCACTTGTTCAGAAAAACGATAATGGAAGGCAAGCCAACCTGTTTGGCCAAAAGAATGTGCTCTCTGGTCTGGGGCATGGGACCGTCAGTGGCGGCCACGACCAAAATCGCTCCGTCCATCTGGGCCGCTCCGGTAATCATGTTCTTGATGTAGTCGGCGTGTCCGGGACAGTCAATGTGGGCAAAATGCCTCTTATCCGTTTCATATTCAAGGTGGGCGATATTGATGGTCACTCCCCTGGCTTTTTCTTCGGGAGCCGAATCAATCTGGTCAACGGACCTTTCTTTCGCCTTGCCGCCTTTAAGGGCCAAAGCGTGCAAAATAGCCGCGCTCAGCGTGGTTTTGCCGTGGTCAACGTGGCCGATGGTTCCCACATTCAAGTGGGGTTTCGTTCTTTCAAAAACTTCTGCCATAATTTTGATGATACAAACTGCGTAAAGTCGCGAACCTAAACAATCCCCAACTTCGCATTCATATTTTTAATGTTTATTATTAACAATCTTTATTTTAACCAAAAATCAAAAAAAGTCAATAACTAGAAGGGCAGGTCATCGACTTTTAGCGGCTCCCCCTCCAGTTCTTCCGGCATCTCTTCCGCGGCTTTCACCTCTTCTTTGGCGCCTTTGATTCCCTTTAATTTCTTGTATTCCTCGTAATCAAGCACTATCAGGGAAATTCCGGCGGGGTCAACGATGATTACTTTGGCTTTTTCCTCTTGTATTAACTTTTTAATCTCGTTCAAGTTCATAAAAATATTTATTATCTTCTTTTACCTTCAATTATCTCCTGGCTGATGTTTGAGGGAACTTTTTCATAATGGCTGAATTCCATGGTAAACGTTCCCCGGCCTTCGGTCAAAGACCTTAAGGTGGTGGCATAGCCGAACATCTCGGACAAAGGAATCTTGGCTTCAATCACTTTCATTCCCACCCTGTCCGAGGTTTCTTCTATCTGGCCTCTTCTGGCCGATAAATCACCAATGACGTCGCCCAGGAAATCGGCCGGAATCACCACTTCGATTTTCATAATCGGCTCCAACAAATGCGCCCCGGATTTCTTGGCCGCATCCTGCAAAGCCATTGAAGCAGCTATCTTGAAGGCGATTTCCGAAGAATCAACTTCATGGAAAGAACCGTCATAAAGAGCAACCTCCATATCAACCATGGGATAACCGGCTACCACGCCCTTGGCCATTGCTTCTTTTATCCCCTTCTCCACCGCCGGAATATACTCTCTGGGAATGGTTCCGCCCTTGATTTCATTGAGGAATACAAACCCCTCGCCTCTTTTCTTCGGCTCAATCCTTATCTTCACGTGACCGTACTGGCCCCGGCCGCCGCTCTGTTTAATGTATTTTCCTTCGGCCTCCGATTTAGTTTCAATGGTTTCCTTGTAAGAAACCTGGGGCCTGCCCACGTTGGCTTCCACCCCGAACTCTCTTTTCAAACGGTCAACAATGATGTCCAGATGAAGTTCTCCCATGCCGGATAAAATTGTCTCTCCGGTTTCCAAATCGGTTTCCATCCTGAAGGTCGGGTCTTCTTCCTGAAGCTTTCTTAAAGAGACCGCCATTTTCTCCTGGTCTGATTTCGTCTTGGGCTCCACCTCGATGGAAATAACCGGCTCGGGGAAAGTTATCTTTTCCAAAACAATCGGAGATTTTTCATCGCATAAAGTATGGCCGGTGGAGGTCTTTTTCAATCCGACCACTGCCACGATGTCTCCGGTGAACACCTCTTCCACTTCTTCTCTTTCGTTGGCGTGCATCCTCAATATCCTCCCGATTCTTTCTCTTTCTCCGGAAATGGTGTTAAGCAGATATCCGCCTTTCTTGAACTGGCCCGAATAAGCGCGCATGTAGGTCAGGGTTCCCACGAAAGGGTCGGTGGCTACCTTAAAGGCCAGAGCGCAAAAAGGTTCCGCGTCATCGGCCTTTCTTTCGATTTTCACGTTTTCGTCATTGGGGTCGGTGCCTATCACCGGAGGAACTTCTACGGGGCTGGGCAAATAATACACGATTGCGTCAAGCATTAATTGCACCCCCTTGTTCTTCAAAGACGAACCGCAGAGAACCGGAACCAATCTGGAGTCAATGGTCGCTTTTCTTAAAACCCCTCTTAGCTCTTCAATGCTGATTTCCTTTCCTTCCAAATATTTTTCGGTCAGGATTTCGTCTTCACCCGCTATTTTTTCAATCATTTTCATTCTCCATTCATCGGCCCTGGCTTTCAGATTCTCGGGAATATCCGTCTTGACCACATCCTTGCCCATCTCTCCCTCAAAGTTAACCAGTTTCATTTCAATCAAGTCAATGACCGAGCTGAAATTCGCTTCTTCGCCAACCGGAATTTGCAAGGCCACGGCGTTCCTGGTCAATTTGTTCCAAATGGACTCCAGGCTCTTATCAAAAGAAGCTCCCATCCTGTCCAGCTTGTTGATGAAACAAACCCTGGGAACGTAATATTTATCCGCCTGCCTCCAGACCGTTTCCGACTGGGCTTCCACCCCGGCCACTCCGTCAAAGACAACCACTGCTCCGTCCAAAACCCTCAAGCTTCTTTGCACCTCTGCGGTAAAATCAATGTGCCCGGGCGTATCAATAATATTTATTCTGTGCTCGTCCGTCTTGCTCTTCTTCAAATAATCTCCGGGAGACCAGAAGCAAGTCGTGGCCGCGGACGTAATGGTAATTCCTCTTTCTCTTTCCTGCTCCATCCAGTCCATGATTGCCGCTCCTTCGTGAACCTCCCCTATTTTATGGGAAATGCCGGTGTAAAACAAAACTCTTTCCGTGGTCGTGGTTTTTCCGGCGTCAATGTGGGCAATAATGCCAATATTCCTGTATTTTTCTATAGGATATAATCTGGACATGGTTTTTTACCAGGCAAAATGAGCAAAAGCCCTGTTGGCTTCCGCCATTTTGTGGACGTTTTCTTTTTTTCTTACTGAAGCTCCCCTGTTTTCCGAGGACTCAATCAATTCTTCGGCTAATTTCTCTTTCATCGCCTTGCCTTTTCTCGCCCGGGAATTGGAAATAATCCATTTCATGGCCAAGCTTAATCTTCGGCCTCCTTTCACTTCCATGGGCACCTGATAAGTTGCTCCTCCCACTCTCTTCGGTTTTACCTCAAGAAGCGGAGAAACGTTTTGAATGGCCAGCTTGAAAACTTCCAAGGGGTCTTGTTTTGTTTTCTCCTGGACAATGTCAAAAGCGCCGTAAACTATCTTTCGGGCTACGGTCTTTTTTCCTTCGTGCATCACCTGATTAATGAATTTGGAAACCATTAAATCATTGTAGACGATATCGGGAGCGATAATTTTCTTTTTAAAGTCTGCGGCCATACTCGTTATTTCGGCTTCTTGGCACCGTATTTACTTCTTTCTTTTTTTCTTCCCTCGACTCCGCCGCAATCGTACGTTCCCCTGACAATATGGTATCTCACTCCGGGCAAATCCTTAACCCTTCCTCCTCTGACCATGACAATCGAGTGCTCCTGAAGATTGTGGCCCTCGCCGGGGATATAGGCGGTAACTTCCATCCCGTTAGTCAGCTTGACCCTGGCTACTTTTCTCAAAGCCGAATTGGGCTTCGTGGGAGTGGTGGTAAACACCTTCAGACAAACTCCTTTCTTGAACGGAGATTTATAGTCCCTGGGCTTGTTCTTCAAAGGATTAAAACCAAAAGACAGGCCAGGTGCCTTGCTTTTCTTTTCTCCTGATTTCCTTTTTCTTTTTATCAATTGGTGAATCGTAGGCATAGGGTCAATAAAAAAATAAAATAAGCTTTTTGCCTGCAATAAAAATATCAGATAAAAGGAAAATTGTCAAATAAAACAAGCGAAAAAGGAAGGCCCTTTTTGCAAGCAACCTCTATGCTTTCGCTTTGTTATTTATTAAGCTTAAGCTTGATTTGAAAAACCTCTTCCTCCACTTTCATCATGTTGTTCTCTAGGGACTCAATCCGTTTTTCGTTATAGACGGCCATTCGATACAAAGAATAACTTGCCAGAATGGCAATGCCGATAATAAGAATGGTTTTCAAAAAATCGTATTTTTCCTCGTTCATTTTTTTAAAATTATGATTATTGCTTTATTTTAACCTTTATTTATTGCGCTGTCCAGCCCCCGTCAACGAAGAGAACGCTTCCGGTAACGAATTTTGAATCATCCGAGGCCAAATAAAGGGCGGCCTTGGCAATATCTTCCGGTTCGCCCATGCGTCCCAAGGGAGTGGCTTGTTCTATCTGGGCCTTGAATTTCGGGTCGTCGGTCACCGCTTTGGTCATCTGGGTTTTAATGAAGCCGGGAGCAATGGCATTAACCCTGATTCCGAAAGAAGCCAAATCCAAAGCGCCGGCTCTGGTCAATTGATTGACCCCTCCTTTGGAAGCGGAATAAGAAATAGAGTCCTTAAAGCCGACCGTGCCCAGGATGGAAGTCATGTTGATAATGGACCCTTTTATGTTGTTTTCCTTCATATATTTAGCGGCTGCTCTCAAGCCGTAGAAAACGCCGGACAGATTAACGGCAATTGTCTTGTCCCAAGTTTTATCGTCCAGGGAAACAATATCTCCGGTCGTGCCGATGCCCGCGTTGTTAATCATGATGTCTAAACCGTTGAATTTGTCCACGGCTTGCTTTATCAGGTTTTCCACCTCTTCTTTTTTGGAAACGTCGCATTTGAAGAAAATCGCCCTTTCTTCATCGGGAACGTGAGCTTCGTTAATGTCGGAAAATACGACAAAAGCCCCTTGTCTTAAAAACTCCTCGGCAATGGCCTTGCCGATACCCGAAGAAGAACCGGTGACGATTGCTGTTTTACCTTTTAATTTCATAACAAAATATACCACTTATTTTTATTTCTCCAATATTCAATACATTATACAACGAAAAAAGAAAATAAAAAAGGGGTTGCATCCCCTCATAAAAAACATTTCTCTGCTTTGCTCGGAACATGTACTGCGGATTCTTGACCGACGGCTTAACCCTTTTCGCCTGGTCTAAGTCACCTTCATAGATATGCAGACTGACATTACAATCCACAATCCTGACGATTGTGCAGCCACATGGGCCGATGACCTCACACTGAATCATGCCGATAAGGCCGACGAGATTAATCATCCAGGCCGTAAAGAGATCTCTGGACCTCCATTTGATGTGAATTTCACCTCGTTGTTGCCCAGATAAATAATCTGCATGCTCTGAAAACATGGCGGAGATGCGCTAAACAGGTCTCTGCCGGGTTGCCAAGTAATCACTTGAGACCTATTAGAGGTTATTCCGCTTTTGACCTGCTCTTTCAGCTGTTCTCTTAAAACAGCCAATTGGTCGATAAAAGAATCTTTTTTGAAAATTACTTTCAAAATCAAATCCTTAAAGCTACGACTGGGAATAATGTATCTAATCAACCTCTCAATATAAAGGTAGGTGAATTTTTTGGCTTCCGGAAACTTCAGGTACTCTGACAAGAACCAGTTCCTGTCAAATTCCCTTCTGTAAAACTCTCCTTTCTTGTCTCCGAACGGGAATTGAGGATGAATCTCTCCTCTCAAAATCTGACTGATAGCGTTCCCGTACAGAATAATTATCTAAATAGAATTCCATGCCCGCTTTTTCTCGTTTGAAGACCCGAACACCATGGCTACGCCATGGGCGAGAACAAAACTTACCGCCCTATACCAGGCAGAAGGAAAATCATTCTCTTTAATAATATTAAACTTGCTCAGCTCCGTACTAATCAACTTTAAATGAACCGCTTCAAAACTACTATAAAATAAGGCTTTCGTCAAGTAAGAGATTAAACCAAAGGAAGGCCGGTAAAAAGATAAAAAATCTTTTCGGTAATAGCTAAAACAACATCAAGGCCGTTGGAAAAAATAAGAAAGATAAGAATAAAAAATCCGAACTGGGTCAAGAAAGACTTGAGCCAAACGAATCCGTCTCCCAAGATGTCAAAAAGGATGTGCGAACCGTCCAGGGGCGGAAGAGGAATAAGGTTGAAAATCGCCAGAACGATGTTGTAAAAAACGACGATTTGAAAGAATTGGTAAAAGCCCGCAGAAAAAACGGGAAACCTGATAAGCATGCTGAAGATAAGGGCCACCAGCAAGTTGGCGGCCGGCCCGGCCAGAGAAATTTTCAAAGCTCCCCATCTTTTGTCCCGGATATTGTAAAAATCTATCGGAACCGGCTTGGCCCAACCGACTATCGGCCCCCTTCCGCCGGTGAACAACAACAAAACCAGGGGCACGAGAAAAGAGCCCACCGGGTCAAGGTGGCTCAAGGGGTTCAAGCTCAACCTGTTGTTCTCTTTGGCCGTCGGGTCGCCTAAAGAATAAGCAACGCTTCCGTGGGCCACTTCGTGGACAATAATGGAAAAAAGGATGACCGCCAGTCCCAGAATTGTAAGCAATAAATCCATATGTTTAGATATATACCATAAATTAAAGATACTTGCAATTATTATTTTTTCTGCTAATATACAAACATATGGAAAAACAATGCGCTATTTGCGGAAAATCTTCATCAATGGGCAGGCAGTACAAAAAATTGATTTCCAGGTATAATCCCTCCCCTAAAAAAAGAAAATATCCCAATCTTCAATGGGTTCGCGTTCCTTCGGAAACGATTAAAAAAAAATACAAAGAATTTTCCGGAAAAAGGATTTTAGCCTGCGCAAAATGCATCAAGGCCTTGGCGAAAAAGAAATAATTTTATTTCGGGCTGTCGTATAACGGTATTATTTGCGCATGGGGTGCGTAAGACCTGGGTTCAATTCCCAGCAGCCCGACTAATTTTATGCTCTCTTATCTTTTATTCATTCTGGGCTTTATAGTTTTAATCAAGGGCGCTGATTATTTCGTGGACGGAGCGTCTTCTCTGGCCAAAAGACTGGGTCTTTCCCCTTTATTTATCGGTCTGACCGTAGTGGCTCTGGGTACGTCCGCTCCCGAATTTTTCGTAAACATCGCCGCCAGCTTTGAGGGCAGTACCGGCATAGCCATCGGCAACATAATCGGAAGCAATATCGCCAACATATTGTTGATTCTGGGGCTTTCGGCAGCAATCTATCCTCTGCAAGCGAAAGACAGCACTGTCCGCACGGAAATTCCCCTGGCCTTTCTGGCCACCCTGGTTTTATTTATCTCTGTCAATGACCGATTGCTGGACAACTTTTCGTTTAACATGCTTTCCCGAACCGACGGATTGATATTCTGGCTTTTCTTCATTATCTTCATTTATTACACTTTCGGGATAATAAAAAATCCGGAAGAAGAAACGAAAACAAAAGACCAAAAAGGACCGGCCGTAACCCTGATGATGTTGGGAGGATTAATCGGTTTGGTTTTCGGAAGCAAATTAATCGTGGATAACGGATTGATTATCGCTTCCGCTTTGGGAATCAGCGAGACCCTGATCGGCCTGACCCTGATAGCCCTGGGCACTTCTTTACCCGAATTGGCCACCTCAATCGTCGCCGCCTATAAAAAAAAGCCGGATATCGCCATCGGCAACATAGTCGGCTCAAATATTTTCAACATCTTCTTCGTTTTGGGAACAAGCTCCCTTATCAGACCCATTGAATTTGACCCGGCTCTGAATTTTGACATCGTTTTCACCCTGCTGGCCACCCTCGGCTTGCTGCTCGCCTTTTATGTCGGCAAGAAAAAAATTCTGGAAAGATGGCAGGGCTGGGGATTTTTAATTCTTTACGTTGCCTACATCGCCTTTTTAATTCACCGAGGATAAAAATAAAAAATTATGACGGACATCCAAATCATACAATTGCTGGGCCTGGCATATTTCTCTGCCGGCCTGGGAGCGATTATCAACCCCGGACTGTTTAAGAAAGCCATTAACGATTATATGGAAAACCTGGCCGCGGTTTATCTCAGCGCTTTTCTTGTCCTAACTCTGGGATATATTCTTGCCAACAGGGAGCTGGAATTATGCAGCCCGGTTTCCCTGCTTGTCAGCGCCATCGGCTGGCTTGCCCTTGTTAAGGGAATATTGATTCTCCTCTTTCCTCAAATGCACGTCAATCTCCTGAAATTCGCGAAAAAAGACAGCCAGTTGTTTCTGGGAACGATAATAATCATATTAATCGGAGCGGCGTTCCTGTTTATCAGCCTTTAGTTCGTATCGTATTTTCAACTTGTCTCCTGTTTTGATTCCGTACTTTGAGACGCTTCCGGCTTTGATTTCCATCGCCTTGTCAATCTCCTGATTCGGCTTAAGAACGGTAATTTCTCCTTGAGTGAACAAGGGAATATTTTCGCTTATCTCAACTATTGTTTCGCCCCTAATCCATAAAACATCCAGGGGGAATTTCATGTCTTTCATCCAAAAAACGGGCCTCCTTGGATTTAGAAAAACAAAAAGCATGCCTTGGTTTTCTTCCAAAGAATCTCTTTGGCTCAATCCTTTTTCCATCTCTTCGGGGAAAAAAGCGATTTCGGTTTTGAAAATATCGTCATTGATTGTTATCTCCGCATTCAAGCCGGGAAGAAACAAAAAACCGAAAATCAACAACGCCGCCATTAAGAATACGATTTTCATGTTTTAAAGGGCTGACTGATAATCTTATCCAGATTGTCGTCCGGCGCGGACTTGACCCGGTGCTCAAAGCCGCATTTGACGCAACGGTAGTGGATGACGTATTCACGACTTTTAAGTTCAATTCCGACGGGCTCCATCAGGCCGCGGCAACGGGATTTTCTGTCGCCCGGATTGACGTCAACGTGCCTGGACCACAAGCACTCGGGACAATGGTCGGTATAGCCGCTGCCCTTTACTTCTTCGCCGCAATTGTCGCATTTGAAGTCCTCAACCCTTTTTTGAAATCTTTTTTCCTGCATACGTTAAAAAATTATTTTTCCATTACTATTCCACCATGATAAACCAATTTATATATCAATTTTCTTTTATAAAAAATCGTTTCTTCCCCTTCAAATTTTTCTATTGACCCCTTCGCTTTGTTAAAATATTTTAAATTGCCTCTTTCAATCCTGTCGGGCCCTCTAAACGGCTTGTCCTCTGGAATATTTTTTAATGCTTCCCGAAGAAATTGATAAATTTTCTCCGGAGGAACAATTTGAGAAAAAATCTTTCCGTAATAATTCATCCCCCAAATAAATTCCCCGGCCCGAAAAACAATCTCTTCTCCGATAAAAGGACTGAATCCAAAATATCTGTCTTGATATCTAAATTCTTTCTCTTTAAAATTAAACTCTTTACCTCCATCAGAAAGAATTTTTTCACTGTCCTCTCCACTAAAAGAATAAGTATTAATCTTTGCTTTTACTAAAAATTTGCTTAATTGCTTTATATCCATAATAATATGGCGATTACATTTTAAGAATACAAAATATTAGCGATTTTGTAAAGAAAAAAGCCACCGTAACCGTAAGGGTCAGTGGCGTCAATGCTTCTTAGTGTCGGTAGAAACCTTTAAGTGGTATTTTGAACTTTCTGATTTTAAAACCTAGGTGGGCATGGTGGGAGTTGAACCCACACGAGTTGCCTCATACGCTCCTGAAGCGTACGCGTCTGCCGATTCCGCCACATGCCCTCTCTTTAGATAATAGCAGAATAAAAACACCGTTTCAAGCGGTGCTTTTCCGTTGACTTATTGGCCCTATCCCCTTCAAAAAGAATCCGTGGATTCCTATCGTGGGCGCCACATTCAACTGCCACAGCAGTTAAAGATTATAGCTCCCAATTTGAAAGGTGTTCGGAATTTTTTGAATGATAGGGCCGCTGTTATCATACTATAATTTCAAGATTCCCACAAGCTGTTTTATCATGGCCACGACCACCGGAGCGGCCTGCAAACTGACGCACTGGACGCCCTCGTCGTCAGCCACAATCCACGGCTCTTCAATTACTTTAATATCATCTCCCTCGCCCTCAAAAGAATAAGCCGGAGTCATTTCGTAATCATCAACGTAATCTCTGGCCGTATCAACCGGTATGGCGTTCCTTAAGAGGACTTTGGGAATGCCGTAAAGGGAAAAGGCCTTCTTGATGATTTCCTCATCCGTCAACAACCGTTCCTTGATGGGCTCGATTCCTTTTTCGTCTCCCTCTTTCATGACCATTCTGCCCCCATTACATCCCGGTTCGTCGCAAATCAAATAATACTCTCCCTTTTCCTTGTCGTGGCCGATTTTGGAGGTGGGAAGAAGCTTCAAGCTCCTGGAAGCGTTGCATTGAGGACAAATCCTTCTCCATTTTATTCTTTCGTTAATCACATTCATAGGAACATCAATAAGAACGAACATATCGGGGTCTTCCCTATACTCAACCAAGTCCCTGAAAAACAAAGAAAAATTAACCTGGTCCAAATTTCTGGGAAAACCGTCAATAAGGATAACTTTCCCTTTCCTCTTGGATATTTCTCTCTTAAGCAGGGCCAAAACCAATTCATCGGGCAAAAGCTTCTGAGTGCTTCTGCTTTCCAGGCTCTTCATAATCTCGTCCAGGGAATAAAAGCCGCGGTAATTCTTTTCCAAAAAATCCCTCAGCTCTTTCTTCTTTTTGTCGTCCCTGACCTCGTTGTCCAAAGCCCTGACCATGTCTCCGACGGAAAGGTGCTCGATTTTGTCTCCGCCGACCACTTCGGCGAACATTTTGGAATAAGTTCCTTTGCCCGAATTCTTCTTGCCCAAAAGATAAACGATAAAAGTGTTTTCTTTCAAATAATCTTTCAGTTTTTCCGCCTCAGCCCCGCATTTTAACTTAAAATATTCTTCTCTTTCTTTCGGGTCGGAAAGATTGAATTTTCTATCACCACCCATCTTGGTTTTGAAAATCGGAAAGTTCATATGTCTTTTTTCTTAGTTATTATCTTCAAATTTTTCCCGTCGGAAACGATTTTAACGTCTCCGGCAATATCGTTTCTTAGTGTTTTAATACCAAAATTATCCAGCCTTGTCAAAACTTCTTCCGTGGGATGGCCGTAAGAATTCTTGCCCACCTGAATAATTGCCACCCGAGGAGAGATTTTCTTTAAAAATTCCGAAGAAGTGGAATACTTGGAGCCGTGATGAGCGACTTTCAAAACATCTATATCAACGGCTACTTCGTTTTCTTTCTTGGAGGAAATATCTCCGGTAAAAAGAAAAGAGTTGTTCTTGTAATCCATTTTTAAAACCAGCGAGCCGTCGTTGGTGTTTTCCGTCTCTCCCGAAGAAGGACTTAAAATTTCAAAGAAAACGTCGGAAGCCGATAATCGCGAGCCCCACAGAAGCTCCGCTCCCTCTTCTTCAAGCAGGCTTTCCCATTCCTCGTTTTCCCCCAAGCCGTTCCATAAAACGTTCCCCACCTCGTATTCTTTCAAAACCTGCAAAAGACCGGTAACGTGGTCTTCTTCAAGATGGGTTAAAACGATTAAGTCAATGGTTCTGTCCCAAAAAGGCATTTCTTCCGACAGCTTCTCAATGATTCTTTCCCGGTCCGGCCCGCCGTCAATTAAAATCTGATGCTTGAAAGGGGTTTCAATGAAGATAGCGTCTCCCTGGCCGACGTCAAAAAACACGACCTTAAGGTAATTCGGGGAAAAATGCAAAACAGCGGCCCAGGATATGAAGTTTAAAAAAACAAGGCACAAAAGAACGCCCGGAACCTTTTTGTTCACAGTTTTTTGTTCAAAGTCTTGATTAATTTCCCGGCATCAATGCCGTATCTTTCGCAAATTTCTCCCAGCTCAAGCTCCCCCGCTTCATGTTGGGCGAAAGGACAAAAAACGCAGGGCAGCCCCTCTTCCATGAGGATTTTTTCCGCTTTTTTGCTCTTTAACAATTTATCCAGCTTCGTTTTCTTGGTTACCTTCATATTATTACTCCTCCCCCCAAAAGTTCGTCTTTTTGATAGAAGACGGCCGATTGGCCGGAAGTTATCGCCCTCTGGGGCTTTTCAAATTCCAAAAACGTTTTATTATTCTTCGCATAAACCCTGGCCAAAGTTTCTTTCTGCCCGTATCTTATCCGGGCCTTGACCTTGAGGGGAAGCTTGATTTCCCTGAGCCAGTTCACTTTTTTCAGCCGTATTTCCTTTTGGAACAGCAATTTCTCGTTCTTGCTGACAATTAATATGTTCTTTTTAACCTCTTTCCCGATTACGTAATAGGGCCCGCCCCCGAATCCGATTCCCTTTCTTTGGCCGATGGTATAAAACCAAAGTCCTTGGTGTTCTCCTAAAATTTTTCCTTTCTCGTCAAGTATTTTCCCTTTTTTCGTTTTTAAGTTCTTCTTTAAAAAATCTTCGGTTTTCCCGAGAACAAAACAAATCTCCTGCGATTCGGAATATGGGAAGATGGGGAATCCTTTTTTCAAAGCTTTTTTCTTCACATCTTCTTTAATCAAATCTCCCATCGGAAACAAAGCCCTTTTTAATTCTTTTTGAGACAAACGCCACAAAAAATATGTCTGGTCTTTGGTTCTGTCTTCGGCTTTCAAAACCCTGATATCTCTCCTTCTCTTCCTGAGTTTCGCGTAATGACCGGTGGCCATAAAATCCGGCTTGAGCTTCTTGGCTTTTTCAAAGAACAGGCCGAACTTAATCTCTTCATTGCAAAAAACGCAGGGATTGGGAGTATTTCCTTTTCTCAGTTCTTCCAAAAAATAATTGATTATCTTCTTTTTGAATTCTTTTCTTAAATCAAACACCAAAAAAGGAATTTTCAGCAATTTTGCAATCTTTCTTGCTTTTTCTTCGGCCGCTCTTGATTGAGGAGCAAGACGCATAAAAATTCCCGTCACTGCAAGGCCCCGTTCTTTTAAAATGCCGGCCGCCATCCCGGAATCAAGGCCTCCGGACATGGCTACGATTACTTTATCTCTCGTCGTCATCGGCCAATTCAGCTCCGTTAACTTCTTCAATCGCTCCGTAAGAACACAGTTCTTCACCGCCGCATTCTTCAACCGTAGCCGAGCTGATGACCTTGGCCTTGTTGTCGCTGTCCATTTCCATGCCCCGGGGGCAGACAGCGGCGCAAGTGCCGCAGCCAACGCACTTATCCCTGTTTACTTTGTATCTTTTGTCTTGCATTTTTCGATTATTTCCTCTGCTTTCTCTTTTGATTCGAAACCAACGACCTTTACCCATTTATTCGGCTCCAATCTTTTGTAAATCTCGAAAAACTCCTGGATTTCTTTCCTCTGGTGCTCGGACAAATCGGAAATATCGTTGATTTCCTTGAATCTGGGGTCGATCTTGTCGTCGGGAGCCGCAATGATTTTGTAATCAATCCCGCTTTCATCCTCCATGTTCAAAAGCCCGATGATTTTGGCCGGAACGATACAGCCCGGGAAAGTGGGATTGCTGGCAAGAACAACCACGTCCAGAGGATCTCCGTCCTCGGACAGTGTGCCCTCGATAAATCCGTATTCAAAAGGAAAATGGACCGAGGAATAAAGAGCTCTGTCCAAAACAATCTTGTTTATTTCCTTATCCAGTTCGTATTTGTTGCCACTCCCTTTGGGGATTTCTATAAAAACGTTTAATTTCATGTTTGTTTTAAATGATTATTATACAATTATATTAACTTAAAAGAATTATTAGTCAAGTTCTCCCAGATTGTTAATTAATCGAGAGATTCTTTCAGCATATTCCATGCTTAAGATACCGCTCTGCGCCAATAATTTATTCAAACCGGAATAGTAATTTTCACGAACCCGAGACGCTGGCAAAGACTCGTTATAAACCCGAACCTCGTCTATTTTACCCCTATATTCATTTAAAGGAGAACTATTCCCCGAAGAAAATCCTATTTTAAAAGCACTCAAGTTTATATTTCCGACAATAGAACTGATGTCCAACGAATTAACCAAAGAACTATTAACGTATAATTTTTGCAGCGCCGGCGTTACGTTTCTGTCAACAACAAAAACAATGTTGTTCCAGGATGTGCCAAAAGAATAAGTAGAGGCCATATTGATTCCCGCTGTATCGTTTCCGACTCTTGACATTATAGCGTTGCCATTAGCCCAAAAATGAAAACCAGAGCTCCATCCGGTAGCTCCTTCGGAAAAACAATTATAATCTCCCGCAGTATTTTTTTTAGCCCATAAATTCAAAGTAAAAGAACTCATCGTACCGAGATTGCCGCAAGACAAATAGCCGTCATTTTCTCTGTCAAAATCAACGCAAGAACCGCTGATACAATCCGAGCCGGACCTGATTGTCGGCGCCACGCCGTTAATCGCGCAATCCTTGGTTCCGAAGCTGTCTTTAATATCGTCTACTGTGACAGGACTTCCGGCAACGGTTGGTCCGCTAAATTTCCACTCGGAAACCAGATTGGCCAGTAAGGCATTTTTAAGCGAAGAAGAAAACGCCTGTCCCTTGGCAATCCTCGCCTTATCCGACACCCCGGCCATGGAAACGATGATGAAAGCGGAAATGATTCCGATTATCACGATGACCACCAGTATTTCAATTAAAGTAAACGATTTCTTGTTCATAAATATTACTCCGCTTTCCTTTTTCTCGTCATTAATTCTTTTAACGCATCCTTGGGAGCTTTTTTATGATAAATCACCTCGTAAACATTGGCCGCCAAAGGCATATCCACTTTGTATTTTTTGCTCAGCTGATAAACCGCTTCGGCTGTCGTTGCTCCCTCGATAATTCCGTCCGTGGTTCTTAAAATCTTCTCCATTGTTTCTCCTTTGGCGATTCTCTCTCCAAAGGTTCTGTTCCTGCTCTCGGGACTGATGCAGGTGGTGGATAAATCACCCAAACCGGCGATTCCGGAAAAGGTCTTACTCTTGGCGCCCATTTTCTGTCCCAAGCGCCGGATTTCCACAATCCCTCTGGTTAAAATGGCTGCTTTGGCATTGGCTCCGAATCCCAAGCCGTCGGAAATACCGGCCACAATGGCTATAATATTCTTCAAGGGGCCGCTCAATTCCACCCCCACGACATCGGAGCTGGTGTATGCCCTGAAATATTCCGTGGAAAACATGTCCTGCATCTTTTTGGCTGTCTGCTTGTTTTTGGAAGCCGCCACCACGATAGCTGGCATTTGCTTGGCCACCTCAACGGCAATGGTGGGGCCGGACAAAACAGCTGTCTGGACATTGCCCAATTCTTCCTTTAAAATCTCCGTCATTCTTTTCAAGGTTTTTTGCTCCAAGCCCTTGGCGACATTAATAAATACCCTTCCTTTCAAAGAAATTCTGGTTTTCTTCACTTTTCTCGCCACTTCCCTAAAAAACTTGGAAGGAATGGCGAAAACAACCCAGTCGCTTTTATTAATCGCTTTGCTTAAATCTTTTTCAAAAACAATGCCCGAAGGAATCTTAATCCCCGGAATATATTTCTTGTTCTCCCTTTCTTTGTCCAATAAATCCAAGTGTTCGGGAAAAGCGCTCCACAAAGACACATTGTGCCCGTTCTTGAAAAGCAAAATGGCCAAGGTGGTTCCCCAGGCCCCGTCGCCCAATATTGTAATGTTTTCTTTTTTCATTTTCCCGCTAAATTATTTTTAAGCTGAATGATTCTTTCAACATATTCCGCACTCAAAATACCCTGGTTGGACAATAATTTATTCAGGCCGGAATAATAGTTTTGTTTAATTTGAGAAGAAGGAAGAACCGCAAAGAAAAAACTCACACTATCTATCGACCCCCCAAAAAAATAAGAAGTTGGCGTGTAAGAACCGATTAAAAACGGAATGGCGGTGTTAAAATTAATTCCATTTCCGGAAGATATGGAAATTTCATCTTCATAAGAACCATTAAGATAAATTCTCATTGTGTCATCTCTATCCCAAACAACCGAAATAAAATTCCATCCTATGTCAACATTTTTAACACTGTTTACCGTCGTGCCGATGGTTGGATCAAAAATTGCCCTAACCTTGCCATCAGACATAATTCCTATAGAATATCTTCCATCAGTACCAGAGCTATCAGATTTACCAATTAAATATTTGTTTTCTGAAAAAGGCAGAGAGATTACTTTTGCCCAAATAGATATTGTAAAATCAGAGGTTCCCACGTCAAGAATATCCCCAAAATAAATATAATCATTAATTCCGTCAAAAAACATGCAATTTCTATAAATACAATTCGTTGTCTGCAGTTGTGGACAATGAGAAAAATCACAAGCCCCCACATAACCATTTTCTTTAAGGGTTCCCGTGTTTAATCCCCATGAATCGGGCACCTGATCGATCATTGGAAAATTAACTTCATCTAATTTCCATTCCGAAATCAGGTCCATCAACAAAGAATTCCTTATCGAATTAGCAAAGGCCTGAGATTTAGCAATACCTGCTTTCGAAGAGACCCCGGCCATGGAAACGATGATGAAAACGGAAATGATTCCGATTATCACGATAACCACCAGTATTTCGATTAAGGTGAATGACTTCTGTTGCATTTGTGGATATTATACCATTTTTTGCTCTTTTTGCCACTAGAACTTCCGGTGCGGACAAATGTCTCTGAAATCGCAATGGCTGCACTGCCAACCCGGCGTGGGCTTGAAATTACTCCTCTTTATCCTGTTTATCATTTCTTTCAATTCCTTTTCTGTTTTCTCCATTTCGCCTTCTTCGGCGATAAAAGAACGAACAGAACCGTCTTCCAGATAATAGTAACTCAGTTTTTCCGGATTTAAACCGAACATCCTCTTCACGGCCAAACCATAAATCAGCAATTGCAGTTTGTCTTCCTTGGCCAGGCTCTTTTTGGGAATTCCGGTCTTGTAATCAATGATTTCCACCGAGTCCTTGTCCAGAACGTCTATCCGGTCAATGGCGCCGATGAAATAGTCGCCGTTAAGCTTCAGCCCGAACTTTTTCTCCAGAGCCGGTTCGTTTCCGACAACCGCCACCTTGACGTCCCTGCTTACGAAGTCCTTATGGAAAAGCTTCAGGGCGTTTTTTCCTTTTTCATAGAATTCTTTTTTAATCTTTTGCGATTCATACCAGTCGTCAACCCATTCTTTTTCGTAAATCGCCAGCAATTCTTCCAAGCCGGGAACATATTTTTCTTTTTTCTTCTTTTCTTTTCCGCCAAACAGAGCTTTTTGCTCAAGCTCCTTTCCTTTAACCGCTATGCTCACGAATTTATGCAAAACATTGTGAACGGTTTTGCCGAAAGTAAAGATGGACTTGCCGCGGACGGGAATTCTTAAAACATGAAGGAACTTGTATTGCAAAGGACATTTCTTAAAAGAAGCTATTTGGGAAAAAGAAAAGTGGTCGGGAAGAAAATCCTTGATGGTTTTGCCCGAAACCGTGGTTTCGTTAGACTCCAATTTAAACCCATTGGTTAAAGATTTTCTGAAACAAAAATCCTGCTTCTTGAAATTGTTCTTTAAAACCGCCTCCTCGTCAATCAGCTTGGCTTCGATTAAAAATGGCGACGGCTTTTTTAATAATTTCCCCCCGCAATCCAAAGCCCAGGTTAAAAACAGCCCTCTTTTGGCCCGGGTCAGGGCGACGTAAAACAATCTTCGCTCTTCCTGTAAATGAAAATCTCCCTTGGGCAGAACCTCCTTAATCAGGCTTTCCGGAATTTCAATGGCCGATTTTCTTTCATCGGAAGGAAACTTTCTTCTGACCAGATTAACGACAAAGACGTATTTGAACTCCAGGCCCTTGGCCGAATGCACGGTCATTATCTTGACCGCGTCAAATTTGCCGTTCAAGTTCGCTTTCAGCGCCCCTTCTTCTCCGGCTTCCAGTTCCATTTGAATCTGCTCCACGAAAGCCACCAGCCGGGAATCGTTCTGGGTATCCTCGAATTCCCTGGCTTTCTGGTAAAACTGGTAAATCAAGTCCCATCTCTTCAGGGTTTCCTCGTCCGCCTTGTCCAAATGCTTGGCGTATTCCAGGTCGCTGATAACATGAATGAAAACCTCGCCCACGGCCTTATCTTTTGACAACTGATAATGTTTTTTTAAGAGCTCGGAAATTCTCCTTATCTTTTCCCTGGTTTCGGCGGTGAACTTGTTCAAGAGATAATGATTTTCAATCGCCTCGAACAGGCTGATTCCTTTCTTATCGGAAAAATGCGCGATTTGGGAAACTTCCTCCGGAGAAAAATTGAAGGGAATCATTCTCAAAACCCTGTAAAAACTCGGGGAATCGTAAAAATTGAGAAGGACTTTGAAATAGGAAATCAGGTCCAAAACCAGAGGGTTGCTGTACAGCCCCCGGGAAGACAGAAACTGGTAAGGAATGCCCGCTCTTTCCAGGGCTCGGCTGAAATTGTTGGCCGATTCGTTGGTCCGGGTCAAAATGGCGAAATCGGAAAATGTGGCCTTAGGGTCGATTTCCTTAACCTCCCATATTTTGTTAATCACTCCGGTGATTTCCTCGTCCTGGGATTCGAAAGACAAAAGTTCGACAATTCCTTTCTTTTTGTCGCTGCTTTTCAACCTTTTGTCTATTTTGACGAAGCTTTTCAGGTCAATCCCCTTCTTCTCCGCCTCATCCCTCAATTCTTTAATCTCGTTCAGCTGATACTCCAGACGATTGGGATTATTATGCTGAATAAAATGATAAGCCAAATCCAGGATATTCTGGGAAGACCTGTAATTTTCGGTCAAGACGACTTCTTTGGCCGAAGGATAGTCCTTCTTGAACCTTAAAACGTTGTTGAACGACGTTCCGCAAAAAGAAAAAATACTCTGGTCGTCGTCCAGCAAGACGTTGATGTTGTTTTTGGGAAAAGCCAGCTTCTGCATCAGTTCGTATTCCACCCAGTTGGTGTCCTGAAATTCGTCGATTAAAACATACCGGAACTGGTTTCTGAACTTTTCCAGCAGGTCTTTTCTTTTGTCAAACATTTTCAGGGTGTAGTTGATGAGGTCGCCGAAGTCCAGGGAGCTGTTGTCCAGCAATAATTTCTGATAAGCGTGATAAGCCTCGGCTATCTCTTTCGTCCTTTCGTATTCTTCCGAGCCGGGAATGTCGTCCAGATTGGTCTTCAGGGAATCGGCGTATTCCAGATAATCCTCGGGATAAATCCCTTCGTTTTTGCATTCCGAAAAATGGTCAAGCAGAGCGTGAATGAACTTGGTCGGGTTGCCCAAAGGACGGTAATGCCTTAAAAAATGAAATTTATCAAAGTTTCTTTTGATTAAAATCCATCCGGCCGGCTTATCCAAAAGCTTGTAATTGGTGGGCAGGCCGATGGTTAAGCCGTAATTTCTTAATATCCGGTCGCAGAAGGAATGAAAAGTCGAAATCCAAAAATCATAGTAGCCGAAAGGCAAAAGGGACTCCACTCTTTCCTCCATCTCCCGCGCCGCTTTTTCGGTAAAGGTGGTGGCCAGAATCTCTTCCGGTTTTACGCCCTTTTCCTGAATCAGGTAAGCGATACGATTGGTTAAAACCGTGGTTTTCCCGGTACCCGCACCGGCCACAACCAAAAGAGGACCGTTGCCGAAAGTTATTGCTTCTTTCTGCTCTTTGTTTAGCTTAGATAAATCCATACACGCCTTAAGCATGACTTAAATGAGGAATAAAATCAAGTTTGTTTTTGTTATCTCACCGCCTGGATTATCTCCTGCTCAAAATCCAGCAATTCCCGCCTTAAAATCTTGTCGAAATCAAAAAGTCTTTCCAACAGCAATTCGTTCACCTCCCCGGCTCTTTCTTCTTTCATCAGCTGGGTCAATTTTAGCGCATCCTCTTCGGTCAATCTTTCCAAAACCCTCTCCAGAACCCGGCTATAGACAATCTCGCTCATTTTAATCAGCAATTCTTCCTGTTTATCCAAAGACAAATACTCCAAACTCAGTTCTTCGACTAAATCTTTGCATTGAATTATTATTTTTTCTTTTCTCGCCATATTATTTGTTTTTATCTTTCTCTTTTCTCGGCGGCTTGCCGGTTAATAATTCCTCCACCAATTCTTGCATCTGGGAAAGAGACAGCTCGGAAGAAATTTCTTCTTCAACGGCCGGCACTTTAATCTTTTTGACGGAAACTTCTTTTTCGGGAACTTCTTCAACAACCGGCTCTTCAATTTCTTTGGGCAAAATCGGTTTCTCAACTTCCTTAACGACGACTTCCTCTTCTTTGACGGCAGGCGCCTGAACTTCTTCAACAACCGGCTCTTCAATTTCTTTGGGCAAAATCGGTTTCTCAACTTCCTTAACGACGACTTCTTTTAAAACAGCCGGCTCTTCTTTTTTAATCGCCTCCTCTTTCTTGTCAAAACCCAATTTGCCCAACAACTGCTCCTGGGTTAATTTTTTCTCCGGCTGCTTCTTTTCTTCTTTTACCTTCTCGATTTTAAAGTTTCTAAGATCTGCTTCCGCTTCCGTCAAGCCATCGGCTCCCTTGAAAGACATTTTAACGGTTCTTAATCCTTCCATTCTCTTTTCCCGCCTCTCTCTCAAAACATCTCTCAAGAGAAAGCCCTCTCCCCGGATGGTCCCTTTCGTTGCCGGACCTAAATCAAAAGGCAAATACTCGGGATTAAGACCGAGGGTGAGTATGCCCAAGAATCCCGAAGGAGGAGTGACAAAGGCCGTCCCGGTCAGAGCCGATCCCAATAAAAACTGGACTCTTTTGTCTTTGGTTAAAACTTCCAGAAAAACGTAAAGCTCCTTTTTGCCGGGACCCAGGCGCTCTTTCGCCTCCTCGGCTTCTTTTTCGAAACGGACCAGGGCGATTTCAACCTTTTTCGCCCTGCCTCCTTCTATGTATTCCCTGATTTCTTCGTCGGAATAACCGGTTTTCATCTTCACGCCGGTCAAGAGCTGATGATATTCCTCTCCGGTCTCGCGTATTTCCTGGTCAATATTGGAATTCTTTTTCTTTAAACCGAGCCGGTAAACCAATCCTTTTTGCTTGCGCTTATCCTCCAATAACGACCTTAATCTTTCTTTGACCTGCAAAAATCTCTCTATTTCTTTAGAAGAAGGCGGTTCGCCCAGCCCTCCTTCTCTTAGTTTTACCTTGTTTTTAAAGTCGTCCTTGAACTCCAAGTTTTCAAAATCGCCTTCAACGATTCCGCTTGATTTAAGTCCTCCTCCCATTTTTATTGTTTCATCAGGGTCTTTCGCCATGATTTTTAAATATTATACTGTAATTTATCCCCCAAAACAATACTTCTGCCGCTAATTTCTTCTTCAATTAATTCTTTATCCCTTCCGTAAGTCAAGGCGCAGTACTCTTTGATTTCCCAGGCTCTTTCTTTGTCGCCCGGAGAAAACGGATAAGCCTTTACGTTAAAAGCTCCGCTCCCTGCTTTGGGCTTAAGGTAAAAATTGAAGTTTTCCGCGCTAATCAAATCCTGCATTGAAAAAACCGGTTCGAATTCTTTTTTCAAAAATTCGGCGTCTTTCATTCCGACCCTGAAGCAGGCGACGATATCGGCTTCGCTTAAAAGGTTCTTTCTGTTCAAGGACTGACGGACCATGGCAAAGCGCAGTTTTGAAACGGGCAAAAACCCGGCATCGACCTCGTCGAGATACAGGGAAAAATCAGGGATTTTGATGCTTGAAACCGCCACATTAATCTGATTCAAAATAATTTTTCCCAGAAGAAAGCTGTTTCTCTCTCCGATTTTTTCCCTGCTCAAGTCGGCTAAAAATATCTTTTTCTTGCGAATAATGTTGTTGAAATTGAAAGCGCTTTTCTTCTGCCCCAAAACCGGCCTTAAAATTTCATCGGCAGCAAGAAAATCCAGCTTGTCCGATATTTCTTCGAAAGATTCCGTTTTCTGTTTCCGCCAGAATTCTTTAACCAAAGGGTTTTTGCATCTTGAAACCAGACGCTCCCTAAACCTGGCGTCGGAAAATATTCCGGGCAGTTCCGTCAAAGTATATGAAGCGCCCATTAAAAGCAGTAAAGCGTTGCGGATAAGGGCTTCGTGTCGTTCTGGGCCGCTGAAATCGTCCGCGACAAGCCTTCTTCTTCTACGGGAACTGCTTTCGAGCGGATTCAAGCCGATGGCTCTTTTGGGAGAAGACGGGTCAAAAACCATAACCTCTTCAATCCTTTCGTCGGGAATCTTTCCCAAAATATCTTCAATCAATCCTCCTTGCGCATCCAAAACCGCCACCCCTTCTCCGTTTAAAATATCCTGCTCGATCAAGCTTGACAAAAAAGACGATTTTCCTGTTCCCCACTTCCCGAGAACAAGAAAATTGCCGCTGCGCTCTTCTTTACTCATCCTCACTTCCGTTCTTTCCTTTCGGTATTGATTGTATCCCAAAAGAACGCCTTTCGAGAAAAGACCCTTAGGCAAAAGCGCTTCCCGCGATTTGATTGTTCCGAAATCCTTGAGGCCGGGAACGGAAAAATGGAAAATGCCGGCCAGCTCTTCCGTATTCAGAACAACGGCTTCGCCGGAATTGAACAAGCGGAAACCGTAGTGATAAAGAAAATCTTTCAAACCTTTCGTTTCTCTGACCGTAAACCCGTTAAAAGAAGAAGAAAACTGCTTAAAACATTTGGCGATTTTGGAAAAAACTTTCCGGCTTCTTTTTTTGCCCCTGATGGAAACGACGATTCTTATGTTCGCTTCAAGATTGCGCTTGCCCGTTTTTTCCTTGAGCGCCTGAAGAAGATTTTCGTCAATCTCCGGGCTTCCGCCGCCTTGACGATTGAAAAATCCGAAAAGGCCGGTTTTTCTCAAAGCAGAATCAAAACTCTTGCCCCTGCCTACTTCTTCGACAATCATATCGGCTCTGGCCTGCCATTTCTCGGGAGCATTTTTCAAAACTATCTGGATAACCGCCTCTTCATCCTTTTCCAACCGGACCAAAGCCTCGACAATGGCCGACAAAGGATCGTTTTTCATCGAGTTATACGTTTTTACGGGCAGGAACGATGATTTTTTGGCTTTGAGATAACCGCAGACAACTTCTTCTTTCTCGGAAAAAATATTGTAATGGTCGACTTTTTCCATCTGCGCCTCGGGAAAAAGCTTATAAACTTTCTTTTTGATAAAATCCTCAAATCCCTTGGGAACGGAAACGTAAAATCCGATTTCTCCTTTTACTCTGGCGATTTCCAAAACGACCCGGGGCAGGTCGCCGAAAAAATCCGACGAAATCAAACCGTGATAAAAATCTTCCATCAAGCCGATCCAGTCCTTTTCTTGTTTCCCCGACTGCTTCAATTCTTCTTCGGTCTTGGGAAAAATTCTTATTGAAAACAAGGTGAAAGAAGAGGGTTTCTCCGTTTTTTTAAACGATTTTCTCAGAAAACAAAAAAGCAAAATCGCCAAAAGAATTAAACTAAACAAGCCCATTGAGATATAGCCGTATTCTTGTAAATTTAAAAATAAAGAATACCAATCCATTATTTGATTATAACACAAACACTTAAGCAAGGGCAAGAGAAAAAAACAAAAAAAGATACCGATTAAGTATCTTCTTGAAAGAACAAAAGGAGTTTCCAAGCATCGTGGATGGCCAGCTTCTTTCCTCTGAGGAATTCTTTGACGGCAAAAACGTCATTATCGACAAAGAATATTTGCTTTACCTCTTCTTCTTTCGTGTTTCCCGTAATTTTCTCGAGTTCTTCTGCGGTAAAGGGAAGATTCAAGAAAAGAGCTAAAAGCGGCTGCCTTGACCCTTGGCTGTTGTAAACCAGTCCCAGAAAATGAATGCTTTCGTACCTGGATACGCACAGTTCCTCAAAAAGCTCTCTGAGAACGGTAACCTTGATTGAATAAATCTTTCCTTTTTCTCCTCGGATATAATCCTTGCTCGGGTCGAAATATCCTCCGGGCAAAAGGGTTATCCTGCCCTCGTCAAAAGTGGTTTCCCCTCTTGTGGCGAAAACGATGCAGCCAGTCGGATGAAGAGGGCTCGGCCTCGTTATGGCCACCGCTCCGAAAGACAGGGGCAGACAAATTTCCTTGTCCAGACATTTGGATTTTACGTCGAGAAATTCCGGCCGTTGGGCCTGGGTGGCGTAAAATTCTGCAAAGCTTCCTTCGCGAAACTTTATGGTCAGTTTATCCTCAGACAAAGAAAATGAAACAATGCTTCCCATGCAGCCACTGTAATCATGAGGATTACTCTGCAGATGCCTCAGCCAAGCGGATTCGATTGCTGCCAAGAATTCCGGAGAAAACCGGCGCTGCTTTTTTTCTTTCATAAGCTCAACATCTCTAAATCCTGCGCAAAGGACTTGACCCGAAGAAACGTATTCTTCAAGCTCTAGAGTACCAATAATGCCACGGCTCATACCTATCTCCTCCTTATTAAGGTGCCGTATTGACTATAACATTTTCAGAGAGGATGTCAACTCCTTAAAAATTTTGCTCTTTCTTTGTCTTCAAATTTTTCAATGGCGTATCTGAGCATGGTCCTCGGCATTTTTGAACAAAACCTTTCCAAAAATTCTTTTTCTCTTTTCTTGTCCCTCTTCCCCACTTCTCTCAACATCCAGCCCGTTGCCTTGTGAATCAAGTCGTGCTTATCAATCAATAAAATCTCGGCTAATTTCAGCGCTTCCTCAAATTGATTCCTGCGGATAAAAGCGAAGGTGGAAAGAACGGCGATTCTTCTCTCCCAAACGTTTTTGGACCTGGCCAGGGAAAAAAGAATTTTTCTGTCCTTGTCCAACAGATAATCCCCCGCGATATTGGGAGCCGATAAATCAACCAAGTCCCAGTTGTTGATTCTTTTGGTGTTGTCCAGATAGAAATTGAAAATTTTTTCTTTTTCTCCGGCTTTTTTGTATTTCTCAACCAGAATAATCAGGGCGGTCAACCGGAATTCGTGAATTTTGCTCCGAAGAAGCTCTTTCAAATCTTTCAGAGAAGCCTCTTTGAAAAATTTCTTGGCCGTTTTTCTTTGCTCCGGGACGCTTATCCCCAAGAAAACTTCTCCTTCTCCGTATTCCCCTTTGCCTGTTTTAAAAAAACGGGCCAGAAATTTGGCCTTCTTTTTGTCCTGTTTTCTCCTCAATTCTCTTTTAAGCTTGTTTATCATAAGCAGAAAAGCCCGGCGCCGACCAGACAAAGGAGACCGAAAATCAAAGTAAATAAAGAAAAGTCGATTTTCTTCGCCCAGTTTAATAAAACCTTTAATGACAGCAAGCCGAACAAAAAACTGAAAAACAAAGCTATCCAACCCTGGGAAACCAAAGCCGGATTCTTTAAAAACAAGTAAAGGGAAGAGCCCAAGACAATCGGACCGGAAACCAGGTAAGATTGCTTGAGTATCAGCGCCGGGTCTTTTTCCGTCAAAGAAAAACCGAAAATCGTTGAACCGGAACGGGAAAAACCGGGCAGAGCGGACAATCCCTGAAGTAGACCGATTAAAACACCCGACGCCGCTTTGCCAATCTTTAATTCCATTTTTTTCTTTTGCAGGAAAGAGGTTAAAAGAAGTCCGACTCCCGTAAGGAACAGCAGCCCGGAACCCAGAATTACGGCACTGGAAAACCGGTAGACAAAATACCCGAGCCCTCCCGAAACAAAAGTAACAATTAAAAAGAATTTGAAAAACTCTTTGTCTTTTATCAAAATCAAATCTTTCCAGTCCTTGTAAAAATACACCAGCAGGGAAAGCAGGGTTCCCAAATGAAGGAAAATAGCCAGGTCAACGCTGTTGAAATCCTTGACCAAAAACCGGGAGAACAGAGCCACCACTCCTTCACTGGAAACGGGAATCCATTCAAAAATACCCTGCAAAGCACCCAATAAAATATATTCCCACATATTATTTCTCCAATCTTAAAAAACGATATTTATTGAACTGGTCTTGGAAAAAATCCGCCCTTGAATAATTATTTCCCAAGAAATGCTTGATTTCCTCTTTTTGTTCTTCGTCAAATTCCATAAAAACCACTCCTCTGGCCTTTAAAAATTCTTTGGCCCGGGAAAGAAACTCTCTGATCAAGTCAAGGCCGTCTTCCCCGCCGAAAAGGGCGACAGAGGGCTCGTGCTCTCTTACGTCTTCCCCCACCTCGCCAATCCTGCTTAGGGCGACATAGGGAGGATTAGCCAGAATAAAATCGTACTGCTTTCCGATGTTTGAAAAAACATCTGTCTTGATAATGTTGTATTTTTCTTTGGCAATGCCGTTAATCTCCAAATTGATTTCAATCTGCTCCAAAAACGAATCTTCTTTCTCTCCGAAATCGCAAAAAGCTTCTTCAATGTTTTTTAAAACCGCCAAGCCGACGCATCCCGAACCGGAGAATAAATCCAGGCATTCCGGATTCTCTCTTCCCTTTATTTCTTTCAAGGCCAGGGAAACCCAATACTCCGTTTCCGGCCTGGGGATAAGGGGCTTCCTGCTCAAATCAATCTTTGCCCCCAAAAAATACTTGAAGCCGGTTTTGTAATCTTCGGGCATCTCCATGTTAGCCATAAAAGACAAGAGCGGAGACAATGCCGATTAAAACGCCCCAAAAGATTTCGAATACGCTGTGACCCAAAACTTCTTTCAATTTCTCCGCATCTTCTTTCTGGTCCAAATCCAACGATTCAATCAATCTGTTCAGCGACTGGGCTTGCTTGCCGGCCGCTCCCCTGATTACTCTCGCGTCGTAAATGATGAAGAAAGCGAAAACTACGGCAAAAGCGAAAATCCCGGAACCGAAGCCGTAAGTAAGCCCCAAAGAGCAGGCCAGAGCCGACACGGCGGCACTGTGTGAAGAAGGAAAACCGCCGGGCAAAGCGTAGAGATTGAACCTGAATTTTTTTTGTTTAATGGTCAAAACCGCGGCCTTAACGGTTTGGGCCAAAAACCAGGCCAAAAAAGCGGCCCAAAGGGCTTGATTGCCTGTTATGAAGAAAATAAAATCTTTCATATCCTGATTTCAAATATCTTATTTTTTTCTTTCGACCCTTTGATTAAAATTATTTTTGACAAAGGAAGTTTGAAATATTCCGCCAGAATCGTTCTTATTCTTTTATTGGCTATTCCCCTTTCAGCTTTTTCTCTTACTTTCGCTTCAAAAGCGTCTTCGTTTTTCTTAATCAACTCTTCCTTTTTGGCACTGGCTTGTACTTTGACCTTTATGAGCATGTTTAAGAAAAAGTTAAAAGACCGGGCTTGAAAATAAGAATAAAGCCCAGGATTAAAAGCAAGATTCCCGAAATCAGCTTGACCAATTTCAAATATTTTTGCGAGGACTGGGTGATTCTCAAGGTGGCGACGGCGATTAAAAAAATAATCAAATCGTCCAGCATGTAAAAGAAAATGTAAACCAGCAGATAAAGATAAAAAGCCACCTTACTTATTCCCATGTCCGACAGTATTCCCGTAAAGGCGGCCGGAAAGCCCATGGAGCAGAAAAGCTCTATCAAATTCACTCCGGCGGCGATCAAAACCACTCCCAAAAGGCTCCACATCAGCGGCACCTCGGCTCTGGTTATCTTTTCCATTTTCAAAAGAAGTTTCTTTTGGGCTTCGGAAATGAAATCTTTTTTCGCTTCCGTTTCGCAGAATTTGCAAATCACCCCGGAAAAATATTCTTTCAAAATCATAAAAGCGAAAAAGACAACCAAAATTCCGACCAGGGTGGTGATAAACTTGACGTAAGCCAGTGCCAAAAAGAGATTGAACCAGGCGGCGATGAATAAAAAGTACATGAGGCCGGAAACAAAAATAAATACGCCGCCGATTATCAAAACCCTTTTTCTGGCGCCCGAAGCCACCAAAGAAGCCAGCAAAAAACAGAGGGCTGTCATGGCGCAGGGATTAAAACCGTCAAGAGTACCGAAAAGCACCGATAAAACAAGGGGAGAATGGTGCAAAACGTCCACTTCCCCCACAAACGGCAGTTTGATTTTCGTTTCGGTGTCAATCGGGGTCGTCACGTCGCCGATATCGCCGGAATTGGCGGAAGGATTGATTTCCACCTCTTTCTTTTCCTCGATTATCTGGGAAAGATAGGAATCAATCTGCTCGTCCGTAATACCTTCTTTAAAACCAATAACGTATACGTTCTCAAAGAAAGTGGCCGGCACTCTGCCCCAGGCATCCTGAGGGACGTCGTATTTCCTGTATTTGGAGAGCATCAGGTCAAGATTTTCTCTTTTTTCAACAGGATACTCGTTTATTTTCAACTCCGGATATTTTTGTTTAATCTGCTCCAAAAACTCCATCTCGCTATGGCAGTGGGGACAGGTGGTTAAATAAAAAAAATCCAGCTCAATGGTTTGAGTTTGAGCAAAAACCGAACCGGCGAAAAACATTCCCAAAAGAAACACTAAAATTTTTAATTTCTTGATCATTCTATTGCCAATAGCTCCACCTCAAAAATCAAGGTGGCGTTCGGAGGAATGACATTCCCCGCTCCGCTGCTGCCGTAAGCCAGCTCCGGAGGGATGGTTATTTTCCTTTTCTCGCCAACCCTCATTCCCAAAAGACCCCTCTCCCAGCCCTGAATGACCCGACCCTGGCCGATTTGAAAAGTAAAGGGCGCCCCCTTGTCCAGACTGGAATCAAACTTGGTCCCGTCCTCCAGATAGCCCGAATAATGAACGGTCAGGTTGTCGCCGTTTTTTACTTCTCTGCCTTCTCCTTGTTGCATAACTTCAATTTTTAAGTCGTCTTCAGTGCTTATTCCGGCCTCCAGGTCTCCCGTCATCTCCGACTGCGGCACTTCCGCCTTGGGATTGAAAAAAAGAAGATACAAAAGCAGGCCGACTAACAGCAAAAAAACGACGAAAAAGATTATTTCCGGCTCCACTTTTAAGTTCATTTATCTTATTCCAAAAACTATGTTTACCGTTACTTCTATTTTGTTTTCTCCGCTAGTTATTGACGAATCGGCAGAGCCTCCGCCCATACCCACGGCCGTGGCGGATTTATATGACTCGTAGTACGGGGTATAACTGCTTTCGGTAAAACTGACGATTTTCCCCAGTTTAACTCCCAGAGATTGGGCGGTTTGAACAGCCTCGGCTCTGGCCTCGGCAATGGCTTTTGCCCGCGCCTGAGCCTTGAAAGCCTCTTCGTTTTCAACAACGAATCGCAAATCACTGACTTCGTTTGCCCCGGCGCCGACCGCTCCCTCAATAATACTTCCTATTTTCTCCACGTCTCTCACCTTGACCGCTATGGTCTCGGTGGCTTCATAACCGACCAAAACCCTTGTTCCCGTTGAATAAATATCAGCGCTATCTGTTTTGTGCCATCCGTATAAGGGATAAACGTTGAAGTAGGTCGTTTTAATGTCTGTTTCGCTCACTCCTTGGGCTTTTAATATCTCTATTACCGCGCTTGATTTCTCGGAATTGTTTTTAATGGCGTCCCCCACTTCTTCTTCCTCGGTAATCACGGAAAAACTGATTTGAGCCAGATCGGGCGTGGCGTAAACGGTTCCCTTTTTGCTCACGGTAATCACGTTGGTGTTCATGCCTCCGCCAATATATTCAATCTGCTTAATTTTTTCCTGAATTGAAACCAAATAATATCCGGCGAGGATAATAAGCAAAACAGCGACGATGACGCCTATTGTTTTGCAGCAACCTCCCCAGTCTTTAAAATCTTTAACCATAATTTTATCTGTTATTTTATTAATAATTATTAATTGACCTTTTGATTATCTTATAATCATATCCCATTAATTTGATTTCCACAAGCCGTGGATATTGCAGTAAATCCTGGCCCGGGGATTTTTATCGTCAACGAGAAAAACCGTTTCGGGCTCGTCTCCGGGCTTGAGGAATTTCTTTAAGGATTTTCCGTCGCTTAAAACCTCTATCCATTCAATGTAATGAGATTCTTCCATGGGATGGGGCACTTCTCCCACTTTTACTTTCAATTCATTGCCGGTTTTCTCCAGAACCGGAACGTGCTTTTCTTTCCCCTCATCAACCGTTTTTTCTTCCTGCAACTTCATGGGCTGGCCGCAACAAACCAGCTCCCCCGCTCCTGTATGCAAAACCTCGACGATGTTGCCGCAGATGTTGCATTTATAGATTTGATTGCATTGAGTCATAATTTAAAAATCATTGTTATATTATTAATAATATCACTTAAATCCGAAGGGGGAAAGAGCTTAATTCTTCTCAACTAAAAACTCTCTTAATCCTACAATCCTTTGATTATAATCAAAAAAATTAATTTTATTATTAATTAATAAATCATTTAAACTTGAGAAATAAACTGATTCTATTTTTGTTTGACTAAATGCTTCGTTGAAAATTTTAATATCATCTATTCTTCCATTTAACCAATATGTGGTATAATTGCCAATATTTGACAACCAAACATTAGATTGCCTTAAATCTTGGGAAGAAATTGAACAACTTGAAGTTGATGGGACTCCATTAATGTATAATTTTACATCTTCTCTATTTTTAACAACCAAAACCTCGTTAGTCCACTTATTGGTGATATCATTAGGAAAGTATAAATTACAAGATTGACTGGTTGAATCTGAAAAAAAGACAGAAAGGCCAGCATAGGTTGGGTGATTATTATAATATAAAATAACGCCCAAAGAACTATTAATATAAAAAATTGGCCCAGCCGCATTTTCAGAAAAAACACCACCATTCCATCTTTTTCCGTCTCTAAAATAAACCCAACTAGAAATCGTGAAACTGAGATTATTTTTATTACTCATTGTAATAGAATCTATCCGACTAAGAGTTGATGAGTCTATTGGATCTAAATCAATACATTTTCCTTTTACACAGTTAGAACCATCTCTTATTGTTATTGCTGATCCATAAGGCGAACCATTCGCGCTTCCCCAAACATCTTTAAGGTCTTCACTGGTCGCTAACTCTCCTGAGCTGGTTGTCCCCGTATCAAAGGTCCACTCAGAAACCAAATCAAGCAATAAAGAATTTCTTAAAGAATTGGAAAACGCTTGCCCTTTGGCAATCCTTGCTTTGTCCGAAACCCCGGCCATGGAAACGATAATAAAAGCGGAGATAATGCCGATTATCACGATGACCACCAGTATTTCGATTAAAGTGAACGATTTTTGTTCCATTGTTTAATTATATAAAAGTTAAAGGAATTAATCAATTTACTTCCCGCTCTTTATCTCAATCACGTCCCCGTCCTGAACGACATAATCCTTGCCCTCCGTCCTGATTAATCCTTTTTCCCTGGCCTTGGAAAATCCTCCGGCATCAATCAATTCCTTCCAATTAATGACTTCCGCCCTGATGAAAAACTCCTCGAAATCACTGTGAATCACTCCCCCGGCCTGGGGCGCTTTGTCTCCTCTCTTGATGGTCCAGGCCCTTGTCTCGTCCGGACCGGTGGTTAAAAAAGTTATCAAATCAAGAGCTTTGTAGCTCTCTTTGATTAAATCATTCAGTTTTGATTCCTGATAAACCCCCAGAGCGATTTTGTCTTCCTGGCTCAATTCCATTAAGTCGGATTCTCCCAGAATATCCACGGCAATGGAGTTTTCGCTAAAAAGATTTTTAAACCCTTTAACTTCCTCATCGTTTCCGTTTAAAAGATAAATCCTCGTCTTGGAAGAAAGCAACTGATAGCTTTTGATTATTTTCTCCTCCTCTTTTGTCCAGGACATATCGCAAAGAAGTTTTCCCTGTTTTAAAATCTCGTAAATCCTTTTCAGTAATTCCGCTTCTTTAGCCGCCTTTTTGTCCCCCGACTTTATCTCCCTTTCCAAAGAACTTAATCTCTTCTCTATTGTTTCCAAATCTTTTAAAATCAATTCCATGTCCAGTATCTCTTTGTCTTTCAAAGGATTGATTTCCGAACGGACGTTAACGATGCTCTCGTTTCTGAAACAGCGCAGGACGTAAAGAATGGCGTCAACCTCCCTGATGTTGGCCAGAAATTTGTTGCCCAGGCCTTCTCCCTTGCTCGCTCCCTCAACCAGGCCGGCGATATCCACGAATTCAATGGTGGTGTAAATCTTTTTCCGGGAATGGGTCAATTCCGCCAGCTTATCCACCCGCTCATCGGGAACAGCCACCACGCCGATGTTGGGGTCTATGGTGCAAAAAGGATAATTGGCCCGGTCAGCCTGTTTTTGAGTTATGACCTGAAACAAAGTGGACTTGCCCACGTTGGGCAGACCGACGATTCCGATACGAAGAGGCATGATTCAATTGTTTACTAATAATTCGGCTTCGGCTTTCAGTTTTTTCAACTGAGCCCCGGCTATTTTGCTTTTTTGAGAGAATTTTTCAATATCCATCTCCAAAACATCTTTAACGGTCATGACGCACTCGCTCGCAAAAACATCCATGAAATACCCCTTAAAAGAAGACAGAACCGTCACCGGATAAAGGTTCTTGCTTTCAATCAAGCGCTCCAAACCGTTGTCTTCGGGATAATTCCAGCCCAGAAGCTCCACGCCCTGGCATTGGCCGTAAGTTTTCGCCTTATTGGTGAATTTGGCATTGGTGATTACCATAGGCCTGATTTCTTTCTCTTTCAGGTGACCGCCGTTCTTGATGTCAAAGAAAGAAGCGAAGACCTTCAGGCAGACCCCGACGTCGACTTTTTCTCCCGGCCTGTTCTTGTACTTGCATTCGGCTACCAAAAGGGCGCCGTCCTTCTCGATTAAAATGTCGGTTTCGTAATCAACGCACTTGCCCTTAAGCCATTGGTTGGTTTGAACCGCATAGCCGTGGCTGGAAAAAATCTCGCTGGCGTATCTCTCAAAACCGAATCCGGCTGGCCCCAAATTCCTTATCCCGTCCCTTAAGCTGAACCGCATTGACGTTTCAACGCTTTCTTTCTTGAGAATGCTTTTGACTGTTTTGAAAATCTCTTTCGTCTTGATGCCGGGATAAATCATTGTTTCGATTTCCCTGCCCACCTTTTCGGCCAACTGCCGGGAACCGCCGGATTTGATAACCGAGCGGTGAACCTTTTCCAAAGAAAACGGCTCGTTTTCCCCCCTGGCGTTGATGATGTTGATTTCAGAAGCCATGATTATGTTGTTATCTGTTATCCCCGCTCCCGTGGAGCTGATTGCGCTCCTGGCGCGACTTCAGTTTTTCCAAGTTGTTTGCGGCAATGTCTTCCAGAGAAATGCCCAGCTCAATGGAAAGATTGGCGATGTACCACAAAACATCACCCAATTCCTTGTTCAGCTCGCTTCTCTTCTCTTCGGTAATCTCGCCGTTGCCGTCCCTTAAAACTTTCTTGATTTTTTCGGCGATTTCCCCGGCCTCCCCGACCAAACCCAAGGTGGGATAAATGAAATTATTTCCCAAATCGGGATAAATAGCCGTTTTTCTCGCCTGGTTTTGATATTCTTCAAAAGTCATATTTCTTTTTTGTTATTTATTATCCCTAAAAACAATATTGCCAAAAATCCTCCGGCCAAAGCGGTGAAGAACTGGGGATAGCTCATCATCACCGCCACCTTGTCCGCCACCGGCTTGTTAAACATGCCCAGGACCAAAGAACTCGTTGTTGATAAAAACAAGAATTTTAACAAAGACGAAAGAACCACGGCGAAATACTGGCTCTTTTTTCTCAAAAAGTCAAAACTTAAAACCAAAATCGCGCTGCTTAAAACAACGAAAGGAATAACCGGAGCCAGAACAAAAGGAAGAAGGCCCGAAGCCAGAGAAATGACGCTCGGGAAAACGCAAAAGCTCAAAGCGACCTTTCTTCCCAGCAAAACCGCCGAGGAAAAAAGAAGAAAGTTGACCAGGGTTCCGGTAATCATCTGATTTTTCAGCAAAGGGGCGAAAACAAGCAAGGCGGCGACAAGGAAAAACCTGGCCGAGAACGAATTAATAATACTGAATGATTTTATCTGTTCCATGATTTGTTTTTGATTATTTTAACCTTTTCTTTTTTCTTGGGAAAATATTCGGTGTGGCATATCTCATGGACAATCTTTTTGTTGTTTAAAAAGTTTTTATACAATTCCTTGACCACGGGATTGTCGTCGGCCAAGCGAACCCGTTTTTTCTCGTCAATTTTATACAATCCCCGGGCCCTCATGGTTCTGATTTCTTTGCTGGTCGAACCGGGCTGTCCCCCGCCGCCGATGCAGCCGCCGAAACAAGCCATTACTTCGATATAATCATAGAGTTTGGGATTTTTCTTCAATTTCTCCAAAATGTCCCTGGCGTTGCCCAAGCCGTTAACCACGGCTACCCGCAGGGACACGCCCCCCACGTCTACCGTCGCTTCTTTAACCTCTTCCATGCCCCTGACTTTCTTAAAATTAATTCTGGCGTTTTTCCTTCCCGTCAGCTTCCTGATGGCCGTTCTTAAGGCCGATTCGGTCACTCCGCCGCTGGCGCCGTAAATCACTCCCGCTCCGCTCGGTTCTCCCAAAAGATGGTCGAGTTTTTCTTCTTTGACGAAGTTCAAATCGATTTCACGGCTTTTCAAAAGGCAGGCCAGCTCGTGGGTGGTCAAGACGTAATCAACCGGCTTCAACCTTCCCAGATTCAGTTCTTTCCTGGTAATCTCGTATTTCTTTGATGTGCAGGGCATGACTGAAACGATAATGATTTTTTTCGGGTCGATTTTTTCTTTTTCGGCCACGTATTTCTTGATTAGCCCCCCCAGAATAATGTGCGGCGACCTGACCGAAGTCAAACGGGAAATGAATTTGGGATAATAGAACTCAACGAATTTCACCCAAGCCGGACAGCAGGAGGTGAACATGGGCAGCTTCTTTCCCTTTTTCACTCTTTCAATCAGTTCATCGGCCTCTTCAATGGTTGTGACGTCGGCGGCGGAAGAAACGTCAAAAACCCTTTTTGCTCCCAATTGCCTGATCGCCCCGATCAATTTATTGGTCACGACCGTGCCGTAAGGCATACCGAACTCTTCGCCGATACTCACCCTGATTGAAGGAGCGAACTGAAAAACAACGAAATTCTTCTTGTCTTTAAGGGCTGCCTCCACGTCTTTTATGGAATCAACCTCCTCGAACGAAGCGGCCGGGCAATGAGCGATGCATTGGCCGCAATAAACGCAGTCCTTGTTTTTTTTCTTTGAAGGCACGACTTCGAGAAAAGAATCGCGGTCTTCGACTTCCAGGAATCCCACTCCCTGCTTTTTGCAAATCTCCACGCAATTTCTGCAATCAATGCATTTTTCGCTTTTGAAAAGAATGGCCGGTCCGAACTGCCAGACGGGATAATTTCTTTTTCGGTCGTCGAACTTGCTTAAATCCAGGTCGTATTCATCGGCCAAAGCCAAAAGACGGCAGTTGTAGCTCCTCATGCAATCGCGGCAGCTTTCCACGTGCTGAGCTAAAAGCATTTCCAAATTGATTTTTCTCAATTTCCTTATCTCCGGAGAATCGGAGATAATAACCATACCGTCCTCAAGTTTGGTCGAACAGGCGGTAAAAAAGCCCTTTCTGTCTTTTATGGAAACCAAACAGAGACGGCAACTACCCGAGGCCTTCAGGTCGGGGTGATAGCACAAGCTGGGAATTTTCAATCCGTTCTTTCTTGCCACTTCCAAAACGGTCTGGCCCTTGAAACAGCTTATCTCCCGGCCGTCGATTGATACCTTGATCCTTTTTCTTCTCATAAATCAACTTTCATTACTTTCTTTAAAAAACTTCTGAAAGGGACGGGAACCCCCCTGCCCAAAGCGCAAAAACTCGCCTCTCCCAAAGAAAAGAATATCTCGTTCAGAGTTTCTTTGCTCAAATCTTTTTTCCTTATCATTTCTTTGAGGCGGTAAAGCCCTTCCCGGCAAGGAAGACATTTGTCGCAATTGCCTTTCATGAAGAATTCAACCCATTTTTTCATCAGAGCGTAGGGGTCTGTTTTCGCTTTGTTGTAAACCGTGATTGACCCGGCTCCGGAAACCGGCTTATTCAGCTCCGCCCTTAACAATATTTCTCCGGCCGCTCCCCCGCCCGACTGGACGTAAAAATCGAAATCGGGATAATTGTTCGTCTTTTTCAAAACCTCTTCAATGGTCAGCGATTCCGGAAACTCGAAAACTCCGGGCTTTTTAACGTCGCCGTTGACGGAATAGAATCTGTTCTTTTCGTATTCGTCCTTGCTTATCCGGCTGGCGTAATAAAAAGTTTCCACGTTATTGACCAGGGTGGGAAAACCGAAAAGACCTTTTTCCGCCAGATAGGGCGGCTTCGTTCTGGGCTCGACTCTTTTTCCCTCGATCGCTTCGCACAAAGCGGTTTCTTCTCCGCCGATATATCCTTTTTTCTTTTCAAAGAGGATTATCGGTCTTTTGCCGATTATTTTCTTTAAATTCTTTCCGTATTTTTTGAAATACAAAGGATTCAGGTAAATATATCCCGTGGTCGCGCCCAGCTCTTCCATGGCCAAAACCATACCGTTGATTACCTCTTCCGGAAACCTTTCCAGCAGGAATCCGTCCTTGAAAACCCCGGATTCCCCTTCGGAAGCGTTAATAATAACGAATTTTTTCTCGGCTTTGGCCTTTTTGACCAGTTTCCATTTGAGCCAGGTCGGAAATCCTGCCCCGCCCCGGCCCGAAAGACCGGCTTTTTTCAATTTTAAAACAATATTTTGCTTAGCCATTTTCTAAGATTATAGCATAAAAGATTCCCAAAAGGCAATTATTGCCAAAACAGAGCAAAGATAGTATGATAAAGCATATGAAAAAAGAATTATTCATCCTGCCTTTTGACCACCGAACCTCGTTCGTCAGGGACATTTTGGAATTAAAAACAATTTCCCGGAAAACCGAGAAAAGAATCAAAGAACTGAAGCAAATGATTTTTGCTGGTTTCCTTTTAAGCGTCAAAGACGAAAACAAAAAGTCCTTCGGCCTTCTCGTCGACGAAAAATTCGGGGAAAGCATCCTTAAAACAGCGAAGAAAAAAAATATAATAATTGCCCTGCCCGTGGAAAAAAGCGGAACAAAAGAATTGAAGCTTGAATACGGTAATAATTTCAAGGAACACGTCAATAAGTTCCGGCCCGATTACGTTAAAATTCTTGTCCGCTATAACCCGAAAGACAAGGGGCAGATAAAAACTCTCAAAAAGATAAACGATTTCGCCAAAAAAGAAAAATACAAAATAATCCTTGAGCTTCTCGCTCCTCCTCCCAAAAGAATAAAAACCATTAAAGAATTAATGAAAGTCATTGACGTGGACATCTGGAAGCTGGAAGGAGCCGATAAAAAACTCTGGTCAGGCATATTCAGGGCCTTGGACAAAAACTCAAAGGTCATTGTTCTGGGCCGGGGGGAAAATAAAGCCATGGTGGAAAAGTGGCTGAAAACAGCCAAACCGTTCCCTGAAATCATCGGCTTTGCCATAGGCCGGACCGTATTCGCCAAACCCCTAATCGGCTACGATAAAGGAAAAATATCAAAAACGGAAGCGATAAAGCAAATATCCGGCAATTTTAACCATTTCCTCAATTTATGGCAGAGAAAATAAAAACCTACAAAGAAAAATTCAGGCCCTTAATATTCCCCAAAGACCATCAAAAACACAATCACGCCATTGAATGGTGGTATTTCAACGGCAATCTCAAAACGAAAAACAACAAGATTTTTTCGTACATGCACTGTCTTTTTTCCGCCAAGCCCAAAAAAATAAAAATTCCTGTTTTGAGCCAGATTCCCCTGGACACTCTTTTCTTTTCCCATTATCTGCTCTCCGACAACAAGAAGCGGACAAAAAGCAAAATAAGTCCGTTGTGCTTAATGGACAAGAACAGTTTTCAAAAACCCCTGTTTTTCGCCCAATATGACAACTCCTGCCTTATTGAGGAATACCAGCCCGGCAAATACAGGATTATCAATGATTTTGTTGATTTAAAACTGGAAGAGGAAAAACCGCTCCTGCTTTTGAATAAAAAGGGATTTATTGACGTTAAGGCCAAAACCACCTATTACTATTCTTTGCCCAGATTAAAAACCACGGGCATTGTCAAACAAAACAATTGCTGGACAGAGGTGGAAGGAATTTCCTGGATGGACCACCAGTGGTCTCAAGCCCCGGTAATCGACGAAGACCAATGGACCTGGTTTTCCATACAATTGAACGACAAAACCGACCTTGTTGTTTTTTCCTACGGCAATAAAATCAAAACCTTCCATTCCAGCCTGTCCGCTCCAAAAGGGGAAATCCGGACAACCGACAGAGTAAACATAAAACCGGGGAAAGTATTTTACAAAAGCCCGAAAACGAAGATTTCTTATCCCCTGGAATACGAAATTGAAATCAAGGATTTTGATTTGAAGCTGAAAGTCAAACCATTAAAAAAAGACCAGGAAATGATATTCGGCCCGATTAATTACTGGGAAGGAAGCGTAAAAGTTAAAGGAGCCCTGAAGGGGAAAAAAGTGGAAGGCCTGGGATTTATGGAGCTCCTTCCCCGGATTAAAGACAAAAACTTGATAAAAATCATCCTGAAAGAATACAAAAACAACTCAATCATCGGACATGTCAAGGAATTGTCCAATCTTTCCGCCAAATCAATTTACTTTTTAACCGACAAGCTGAATAAAAATTAAACACTGTATCCTTTTTGGAATTCCGGCAGGCAGCAATTCATCTTTAATTCATTTTCCAAAACCTCCTTTAAAGCCAGACTTGATTTTTCTTCTCCGTGATTCAGGAAAATCGTTTTAGGCCGGGGATTCTTGATTTTGGAAACCCATTCTTTAAGCTGGCGCTGGTCGGCATGGGAAGAAAAAGAAGAAAGCGAAGAAACATCCGCCCTTACCTTCACGCTTTGTTTTTCTATTTTCACTTCTTTGGCTCCGCTAGCCAAAACACTGCCCAAGGTTCCCTCAACCTGAAAAGAAACCAGCAGCAATCTGTTTCTGGAGTTGTCCAGATTCTTTTTCAAATAGCTTCCGATCCTTCCCCCGTCGCACATGCCGCTTCCGGCCAGCACTATCTTCGCTCCCTTCATCTTGCTGATTTTCTTTGACTGGCCCGGCCTTTTGACGAATTTCAGACCCCGGAACTCGAACAAATCCTCTCCCTTTCCCATTAATGCCATGGCTTCCTCGTCAAACAAATGGGCGAATTCCCGGTAAATGTCCGTTATTTGACTGGCCAAAGGGCTGTCCAAAAAAACGGGAACGGAAGGAATTTCCCCTTTGGTTAAAAGCCGCTTCAGTTCAAAAAGTATTTCCTGAGACCTTTCCAGAGCAAAAACAGGAATCATTAAAACTCCTTTTTTGTTTGCCGTATCAATTACGGCCTGCTTCAGTTTTTCCCGGCCCGACTCCCTGGGTTCATGGAAGCCATAGCCGTAGGTTGATTCAAGAAAAACAACGTCGGCTCCGGCCACGATTTCCGGATCCCGGACAATCGGAGCGGGATAATTGCCCAAATCTCCGGAGAAAACCATCTTCTTTTTATCAATCAAAACCTCAAATACGGCCGAACCGAGAACATGTCCGGCGTCCCTTAATTTAATCCTGACATCGGCAGAAACCGCCGTCTCTTTATTGTAAGGCAAGTATTGGAAATGAGGCATCACTCCCCAGACGTCGTTTTCAAAATATATGGGAGAACATTTTTTGTCTTTCAGAAAAACGTTGGCCGAATCAAGAAGCATGGCCCGGCTGATTTCCCGGGTCGGCTGGGAGCAGTAAATCTTTCCCCTGAATCCATCTTTGTAGAGCTTGGGCAATCTTCCGCAATGGTCAATGTGAGCGTGGGTCAAGAGAACAAAATCTATTTCCGAAGGATTGAAAGCAAAATTTTCCTCGTTTTTGAAAAGAGATTTTTCGTCCTGAAACATCCCGCAATCGACCAAGAATCTCGTCTTTCCCGTTTCCACTAAAATGCAGGAGCCGGTAACCTCTCTGCACGCACCATGAAAAGATACTTTCATGTTAATTTTTACCGACAGAAGACTCTAATTGAGAAACACGCTCCATAAATTCTTCTTGATTAATGCCGTTGCCTGCTAATAATCTGTTCAGGCCGGAATAATAGTTTTGCTGAATCTGGGAAGCGGGAATGGCGGCGTTATATATGCGGACATCGTCAATAAGGCCGCCGTACATTGTAGTTGACTGTAGTCCGGTGCATGCTCCTATTAAAAAATTGTATGTCCCTGCACGGATATTACCTGTTTGGGACATCGGAGTGCAATCAAGATTGCCATTAAGATAAATTCTCAAATATGAACCATCGTACGTGCCGACTATATAATACCAATTGCCTGCTGTGAGAATTGCATTACCGTAAAGATTCTTCACGGCGGTATCTCCGTCTATCCATATGGCAAAATTGAGTCTTCCAGTGGTGGAATAAAACTGAAAAGAATAACTGTTGTTGGCGCTACTTCCTGCGGCATCGGCTCTTGTAATAAAACGATCATAACCTACGCCTCCGATGGGATTGTTTGGTTTTATCCATAATCCAATTGTTAAAGCAGTCGTCGGTTTCAAGTTTGCTCCGTTCCCGCAATCCACGTAATCATCCGTGCCATCGAAAGCCAGACATCCCCCCGAAACGCATTCCGACGATGTTCTCCAAGAAGGAGAGGTGTAGGCGCCTCCTCCGGCTCCGGACCAGGTTCCGGGATTGGCTCCCCAGTGGTCCTGGATTGTGGTTCCGGAAGCGTCGTCCAACCTCCATTCGGAAACCAGGTTCAACATCAAAGCATTCTTCAATGAATTGGAAAACGCCTGGCCTTTGGCAATGGTGGCCTTATCCGACACCCCGGCCATAGAAACGATAATGAAAGCGGAAATGATTCCGACAATCACGATAACCACCAGTATTTCGATGAGGGTGAAAGATTTATTGTTCATACTTATGGCTGGAATATAGATTCCGGCAGCAAGATAACCTCATTCACGCCCGGAAACTGCTTTGCCGTCTTTATTATCTGATTGGTCAGCAAAGAAATCCGGCAGGACCCGCCGGTGGTGAATCCCGGAACCTCGGTAAATTCCAGATACAAAACGCCGTCCTTCAAATTAACGTCCAGCAGTTTGAAGTCCGGATTGGGAAACTCGGTGGTGAAGCCCTGAATTTTCTCCTCCTCGGTTAATTCTCCTTTGATTAAAAGATTGATGGTGTCCTTAATCGGAGTCAGGGTCGTTTCAATCTTCCTGCCCACGGGCAAGACCGCGTCCGGACCGCAAGCCAATCCCTCGTCCTCCGACTGCTTATAGTAGAAAAGCAAAACCGGGGTTTTGTTGATTTCCGGCTGTTCCTGCGTTGAATTTCGGTGAGGAAAAATCACGAAAAAAAGAGCGACCAAAACGAGAATAATCGTTATCACCCCGACCAGGTCGGAAACCAGATTCTTCTTGGACAGCAACATCAATCCCAGAAGCACGACAAGCAAAGGCCAAAGGCTGAAAAGATTGAAGTCAAAATAAATCAAACCCAGACTCTTAAAAAGAAAAGCGAAACCGACAAGGATTATTATCAAACCGGCCAGAGCTCTGGTCAAGCTGAAATCCGCGCCTTCACATTTTTCAAACTTCTTTTTATTAAGCATTTTATTTCTTGATTATTTTAATCCCGATGAAAATGATAATCAGGGCCCAGGCCACTCCCCAGGCGATGGAATTGAAAAAATTAACGTGGAAAAGTTGGGAGAAAAGAAGATTCAATCCCAAAATAATCAATATCAGCCCGAAGACATTTCGGCTGTTTTTTATCCAGGATTCGTCCCTCTTGATTTCCTCGGCTAGCTCTTTGGTTCTTCTTTTCGCTTCCTCGGCCAGATTGTCCTTATTCAAATCAAGCTTGTTTTCCTCTTTGGGCATAAGAACGGCCAGAATAAGGTAAAGGAAAAATCCCGAACCCCCGGCCATGACCAACAGGATGAAAAGCAATCTTATCAGCAGCGGGTCTATCTCGAAATATTCCGCCAGACCCCCGGAAACCCCGAAGATAATGCGATTTTTCTGCGAACGATAAATTTTCTTAATGTCATTTCCCATATATTTTTACATCTTAGCATTAATTATCATGGATTTAAAGCTCGCCGATGTCTTCGAGCCAGAGCTTTTGGTTGTTCTTGATGAAATTTGCCATCATTTCCTTGGCTTCCTCCAAGTCCAAATCAACGACCTCAATTCCGTTTTCCTCCATAAACTTCCTGGCTCCTTTGAAATTCTTTGATTCAGCCGCTACTATTTTCCTGATTTTGAATTCCACCGCCGCTCCGGCGCAAAGATGACAGGGTATGAGAGTGGAATAAAGAACGACGTCCTTATAACTTCCCACCCGGCCGGCGTTCCTCAAGCACTCTATCTCCGCATGGGCGACTGGATCCCCTTCCTGCACCCTTTTATTGCGTCCTTGGCCGATTATCTTGCCGGCTCTGACCAAAACCGCGCCAATGGGAATCCCGCCCTCGGCCAGGCCTTTTTTAGCTTCTTTGATGGCTTCCTGCATGAATTCGTCCATATTATTTGAAATTAACGGGTAAAACCAGCTTCCTCTCGTTCTCTTCCAGGCCGCTGGCGTTTTCATTATAAAAAACCAGGGTGCCTGTTTTTGAATCCTTGGGGTCGAAAAACAAATAGGCCCGGAAATACACGGGCAGCTGCATCCAATTTCCCGGTATCTCCAAAGTGGAAAACGTCAAAACATTGTTCCCGGCATCCAGAAGCTCCACCCTTCCGGCAAGCCCCTCGAAAGGAGCCCAGCCGTTGCCGTTGAGATATCCCTCAACCCTGATGAACGAATCCGCCCTTTCCCCTTCCTGGGGAGACAAGATATAGATTCCTTTATTGGCGGAAAAATCATAATCGCCGAATATTGAGGGACTTAAAATATCTTCCAGTTCGGAAAAAGGAACGATAACCTGAGTTTCTCCCGCGGCGTAGGGAGCGACCTGATAAGGAGGGAAATAGAAAATAAAGGCGTTTTCGGTGACGATGAATCTTTGGAAATTATCCGAGTTTTCCCCGGCTCCTGCTTTTACCCACTCTTCGTCGGCAAACGGCTCCTCCATCAGCAAGTTGACGGAATAATCCGATATCCTTTTCAGAAAATCGGAATTCTCAACAAAGAACCCGGACAGATTCATTCTTTCCCCTTTCTCAACGTCATAGGTAAAACAAATAACGTCATGGCCGGGATGAGCTCCTCCGGTAAAATATTCTTTATTGAATTTGAAGCTGACGATGTTCTGACCGAGCCGAGAAGAGAAATATCCGACATCAAGGCTGTATTGTATTTCCATGTCCCCGTAAGAAACGTATTCTATTTCCTTGAAGCTTTTCACCTGTTCGTCAATGAAGGCTTTTATCTCTTGGTCTATTTTTTCCACGCCCAGGGAAGGATAAGAAATCGCGATGGCTCTTTGGCCGTCTTCTTCCCGTATTTCATGGCTGGTGATTCCTCCCGAAAAAGGAACGGTTTTTTGATTGAAAAAAACCAAAGCCCCGGCTATCAATATGACGACAAAAGCGATAATGAAAATTTTTGTTTTTTCCATGGTATCAAAATTATTTTTTATTGGAAGGATTCAAAGAAAAATACAGCCCGCCGTCTTTCTGGAAGGCGAAGCCGAAATTATTGTCAAAGACAAAAAGCCGGTTGACGATATTGTACGGCCCGAAAGATTCTCCGTCGATTTCCGCATACCACTGTCCCTGCTTTTGGTAAATAAAACCGTAATTCTTGTCGGAGACAGCCACCTCGCTCACGCTTTCGAAAGGACCGGATATTTTATCATTGATGTTAACGTGCCACTGGTCGCCTCTCGTAAAATAAGAAAAGCCGATGCTTTTGTCGGAAACCAAGATATCGCTGACGTCGTCATAAGGTCCGAAGGTCTTGTCCTTCGTTTTTATCTCCGTCTTTCCGTCTTTGAAATAGCTGAAGCCGTAGTTGGAATCGGAAACCGACAAGTAAAAAATGGGGTCGTTGTAGGGGCCGAAGTCCTCCCCGGAAACATGAACGTACCACTGGTTGTCCTTGAAATAAACAAAACCGTAGCTGGAATCGGAAACCGAGAGAGCCAAAATATTGTCGTAAGGCCCGTATGTTTTGTCTTTTATTATCACGTATCTCTTGCCCTGGTCGTAATAGGCGATGCCGTAATTCTTGTCGGCCACGGAAACGAACATGATGTCGCTGAAAGGCCCGACAACCTTATTCTTAATCTTGGCATAGGCTTTCCCCTCCTCGAAATAACTGAAACCGTAGCTGGAACTGGAAACCGATAAATGAATAATGCTGCTGCCGTAAGGCCCGACGTTCTTGCCCCTGAAATTAACGTACCATTTGCCCTCTTTTTGATAAGAATAAGCATAACTTTTGTCGGCCACGGAAATTTGCATGAATTCCGAAGAATTAAAAAGTCTTGCTTCTGTTCCCTTTCTGCTGAAAAAAGAAACAACGGCCCAAACAATCAATATCAGAAACAAAGCAACGAGTATTTTTTTAAATATTTCCTTCATTTTTTTAAATAAACATTATTATCTTATTCAATTTCTCCTTCCTTGTTGTATTTAACCAAAAAGGCATCGCCTTTGCCCTTGCTCACCAAATTCAAGTCTTCGCTTGAATGAAAATCTATCTGGTCGTAGAATTTTCCCGTGATTATCGGATTGTCTTCGCTGTCGGCCGCCAAGCCGTAAATCGTTTGAATTTCATCGGCCAAAGCAACATATCCGCCGAAAGACCTGGCCCAGATAAAATCGCCCTGAGAAGAATATTTGGCCAAAAAAGCGTCCGTGGCCTCGCCGAAGCTGAAGGCTTGCAGAAAATTCACTCCCTTGCCGGGGTCAAAATCAACCGAGTCCCGGAAATGTCCCGATATTAAAATATTGCCGGCGCTATCCAGCTTTATCTTCTGGGCGGAATCATAATATACTCCGCCGACGCTTTTCAACGCCAACGGCTTTCCCTCCTGGTCGAGCTTGACAAAGAAAGCGTCTGCGCTCCCCTTGCTCGCAAGCTTGTAGTTATCCAAATAGATCGTGCCGCCGAAGTCGCCGGCCAGATAAACATTGCCCTCGGCGTCAACATCAATGGCGCCGATATTCACTTTGTCGACACCCGTTCCTCCCCACTTTTTGGCCAGAATAAAATTCAGGTTTTTGTCGTACTTGACCAAAAAAGCGTCGGCAGAACCGGCCGAACTCAAGCTTGTTTTATCAAAATTCATCTTGTCCTCAAAAAATCCGGCCACATAAACGCTCCCCTCCTTATTGACTCCGACTGCCTGGCCCTGATTGATTCCTTTGCCGTTGATGGAAACTGCTTTCAAAAATTTGCCGTAAGAATCGAATTTGGCCAGAAAAGTGCTTCGGCTGTCCGCAGTAAACGTGTCTCCGGTTTTATTCCCGTCCCAATCGTCCAAATCAACGGTTCCATCAAAAACCCCGACTAAATAAACATTGCCGTCTTCGTCAATGTCCAAATCCATGCCCTCTTCAAATCTTGTGTCGCTGGAAGAAAAAGGAATGGTTTCAATATTGCCGAAAGCTCTCACCCACAACAATTTTCCGTCCTTGTCGTATTTAACCAAAAAGGCGTCCCGGCCCGTTCCGCTGTTAATCAGTTTTTCTTCGGGATTGGGGTCAACGTCCATTTGCCCCCCGAAATATCCCGTTAAATATATATTGCCCTCTTTGTCCGTTTTTAAAGAATGGGGAAGGTCGGCGCCCACCGAGCCCAGGGAAAACCCCCAAATCAATCTTCCTCCTTTGGCGTATTTGGCCAAATAGATATCAACGGCATTGTCGTTAATGGAGCCGCCCAAAGAAGTTCTTTCTAAAATCCCGGTACCCGGGTCCAAATCAATCGTTCCTTGAAAATATCCGGCAACGATAATGTTATCATCCTTGTCCACAGCCAAAACTTCACCGGCATCGTCTTTGCCGTTGCCAAAGCTGAAAGCGAACGTTTTTTTCTCGTTCAAGGCCGAGTCTTCCGGCTGGATTTCCAAAACCGTGAATTCTTCTTTCGTTTCAATCAAAACCGCCCGGCTGTCCGCCTTGTAGTCCTCAAGAAAATATACCGTGGCCCCGAAAATCGCCAAAAGAAAAATCAAGAAGGCCGAACTGGAAACTCTTTTCCCTTCCGTCGCTCCCCAGCCCAAAAAAGCGAACGCCATAGTTAAAGACAAGGAAACGAGCAGGGTTATCGTCCACAAAGAAGAATTAAAAACAAAACCTAAAAATCTCAAGGGCAGCCATCCGCCCAGAAGAACGACCAAGTGAACCATGGTCGAAGCGCAGAAGAACCCGGAAAGAAATTTTGCCAATTCATTTTCCTTCATAACCACTTTTTAACGTAAAATATTAAAAGGAAAACGGCCGCCGTTACGAAAGTAAAAATCAAGACATAAAAAAAGGCCAGGGGATTTTCCTGAAAAGGCAGACCGACGTTCATGCCGTAAATGCTGGCGATAATCGTCGGGATGGTGAGAATAATCGTAAAAGAGGTCAAAAAACGGATTGTCTTGTTCACCTGGTTGGTAAAAATAACCTGGTAGGACTCTCTTAAGCTCTTGATGCTTTTCACGTTAACCAAACATATGTCTGCCGACTGCTTGATGCTGATGATCATGTCTTCCAAAAGGTCCTCGTCGTTGCTGAAAAGAGGGATATATCCTCCGCCGGCTATCGCTTCAAAAACGTTCCTCGTCGGAACCAGGGCGGAAATATATTGATTTATGATTTCCTCGTTCTTTATCAGGTCTATTATCTCCAGGCTCTCAACCTTTTCCAGGCTTTTCTTCTGATAAAAAACCTTGCTTCTGATGTTTTTAATCTCCTTGGTAAAATTTTTTGAAATTAAAAGAAGAATGTAAATTAAAAGCTTGCTTCTCTGGGTGGTGGAAAAATCCACTCCTTTTTTAATTGTTGCGTCAATTATCGCGTTCTGGGAATAAGAAATGGTAAAAAAATATCGGGGAGTAACGATTAAAGTTAAAAGGGTGGTGTAAATATCTTCCTTTTCTTCCTGAGGCGCCCTTAAAAAAACAAGAATATTGCCTCCCTCTCTTTCAATGCGAGGAAGCTCGTAAGGATCCAAAGCGTCGTCCAAATCGGTCATCTCCAGTCCGGTCAGCCGGGAAACGTATCTTAAATCGTCCGGTCCCGCCTTTTTGATGTTAATCCAACAGCCGTCCCGAACTTCTTTGATTTTTCCGAGCCTTTCTTTCTTAATGTCTTTAAAGTATATTTCAATCATCTAAAATTTTTAAATCGTGACTAATAATTTTGACCTTGTCTTCAAAAACAAACCTGCCCCGGAAATTCTTGTCTTTCAGAAACAAAGGCAGCCAATAAAGGTCGTCGGGCCACATTTCCTCAAAGGGAATCTGGTGAACGTCAAACCACCGCGGCCTCATCTCTTCGGTTTCCATGGGGCGTCCTTCGTAATCGCCAACCTTGAAAACGTGAACCTCTAAAATCTTGTCGTCGTCAAGATATTCGAACTCAAGTATTCCTTTCAGGTCCATTGCCTTGGCCCGGACTCCCGATTCCTCCAAAAGCTCTCTTTTCGCTCCCTCAATAATTTCTTCGTTCTCCTCAACTTTGCCTCCGAAACCGTTCCATCTCCCCTCTCCGAAGCCCCTCTTTTTCATGCCCAAAAGAACCTTATTGGAATCAACAACCAAGCATAATGTACAAACTTTTTTCATTGTTTCATTATACCCGATTATCAATTAATCGTCAAAATCGCGTAAGCCAGGTAGGTAGCGAAACAAACCCAAAGAAAATACGGCACAAGCAAAAAGGAAGCGATTAAATCCTTTCTGCTCAAAACTACGACAAGAAAGAGATTGGTCAGGTTAAGAATAACCATTTCCAGAACCGACCAGGCGATGAAATGAAGGCCGAAAAAAAGATATGTCCAAAACCAGTTTAAAAAAGCGTTAGCGATGAAAAGGGAAACGATTATCTTAAAGGATTTGTCGTGTTTCAATTTATTCCAAACAATCAGCGCTGAAATCGTTGCCAAAACATAAATTACGGTCCAGACCAGGCCGATAATCTTGCCTTCCGGAGCAATCAAGGGAAGGTTCAGGCCATTATACCAAACCATGCCTTTTTCCGTAATCGTCCCGCCGAAATAAGCCACAATAATTGTGATTAAAGGAATGAAAAAATAATTAATTTTCATATTTTTTCGCTTTTATTATTTTTATTATCCCCATAACGGCCGAAGTTTCGGCCTCAACCTCCAAATGGTTTTCTTTGATTATGGCCTCCAGTCCTCCTTTAAAAAGATAGTTCTTGAAGCAATCGAAGTGATAATCGCCGGCCAGTTTTTCTATTATCCCCACGAAAAAAGGCAAAGACGTATTGTAATCGGCAATAATGATTTTCCCGTTCTTTTTGACCACTCTTTTGATTTCGAAAACAACGGCCTTCCTCAATTGCTCGTCTTTCTCGTGAAGGGCCAAAGAAACGGAAACCGCGTCAAAAAACCCGGAAGGAAAAGGAAGGCATTCGGCATAAGCAACACCAAAATTACCCCCGGTTTTTCTCTTTAAGGCGAACTCTATCATTATCGGGTCAAGGTCAATGCCGTAAACGAAATCGCTCTTCTTCGAAAACAAAGAGGCCTGGGCTCCGGTGCCGCAGCAAACATCAAGAACTCTGTCCTGATTTTTAATTTCAAGGGTTTCGCAAATTTTCATCCTTGCCTCTCTCAATAAAAAATCAAAAATATCGTAAAGCATTTACTTAGTCCTTTCTTAAAGCTTCAATGGGATTGATGTTGGCGGCCTTTTGGGCGGGGTAAACGCCGAAAAACAGCCCGACCGCGATTGAAAACAAAATAGAGTAGAATACGGCTCCCAAAGAAATGGAAAAAGGCCAGCTCAAGCCGTAAGAATTGGCCACGGCATAAATCAAAGAGGTCAGACCTATGGCCATAACAACCCCCAGCACGCCGCCGGAAAAAGTCAAAAGCACTGCCTCGGTCAAAAATTGGAACAGGATGTCCTTCTTTTTGGCTCCGATTGACCTTCTCACTCCGATTTCAAAAGTCCTTTCCACCACGCTCACATACATTATATTGGTAATCCCCACTCCTCCGACCACGAGTGAAATGGCGGCCAAAGCTGCCAAAAGCAGGGTAATGCTGTTGGTTATAACCTCAGTCATCTCTTTGGCTTCAACCATTGTCATGACCTCGAAATCATCCCTGCCCGGGTCGTCGATATCGTGTCTTTCCCGCATTAAGGCAACAAGCTCCTCCTTTATCTGGTCCAGCTTGTTCGGATCCCGGGCCTTGACCGAAACCCCTAGCACGTAATCGGTGCCCAGCAGTTTCTTCTGGATGGTCTTGACCGGCAGATAAACAATCGAGTCCATGTCGAAAAAGAATACCTGTCCCCTTTTTTCCAAAACCCCGACCACTCTGAAGGGCTTTCCTCTGACGTAGACGTTCTGACCCACGGCCTCGTTGTCTCCGAAAAGATTTTCCTTGACCTTTGAGCCCAGCACGATAACCGAGCTCAAAGAATCTTCTTCGTCGGTCGTGTAAAATCTTCCTTCGGCGATGTTGATTTTCTCGACCAAAGGCGCCTGAGCCCCGTAGCCGAAGACAATACAGGTCATATTCTCTCCCTGGTACTTGATTACTTCCTGGCTGGTGATATAGGCATAGTAAGCGGAAATGTTTTTCATTTTGGAAATCGCTTCAACATCGCTGTTCTTGAAGGTGGTGACGCTTATTCCCGTGGCCATGTCCGTACCGCTCCCGGCTGTTCCCCGGCCGGGAACCCTGACCTCGACATTAACGACGTCCGAGCCGTACATGTCGATTTCCCCCAGAATCAACTGCTTTAAGCTGTCTCCCGACGCCAGCATCACAATCAAAGAAGCGATGCCGATAGCCACGGCAATCATTGTCAGAACGGCGCGTCCTTTTTGCTTCTTCAGGCTTTCGAAAGCGATTTGAAAATAATTACTCATAACGCAAAGCTTCTATGGGATTCAATCGGCTGGCTTTTCTTGCCGGAACCAGGCCGAAGACAAGACCGACAGCGATTGAAACGAAAGAAGCGACGATTATTGACGGAAAAGATATTATCAGGTCCCACTTATACCCCATGAAGCCGGCGACGGAAGCAACCATTGCCGATATCAGCACCCCCAAAACAATTCCGATTATCCCGGAAATGAAAGTAATGGCGGCCGTCTCAACCAAAAACTGCAGGGTAATGTGAAAATTTTTGGCTCCGACCGCTTTCCTCAGCCCTATCTCATTCACCCTTTCTTCAACCGTGGCCAGCATTATATTCATGATTCCAAAACCTCCCACAATCAAAGAAATGGCGGAAACAGCCACCAGAAAGAACCTGATGGCCGTGGTAATTGTTCCCAGGGCATCCAAGGCCTCCTGAACGGAGCGAACGGTAAAATCATCGTCCTTGGGGTCGTCGATATTGTGTCTTTCCCTCAAAAAGTCCTCCACATAGCCTATGGTCGCGTCAATGTTCTTCGGGTCATTCACTTTAAACCTGATCATGCTGACATAATCAATGCCCAGAAGAATATTTTGGGCGGTCTTGACCGGCACCATTATTTCCTGGTCCTGGTTCTGGGTCAACCCCCCGCCTCTTTCTTTCATCACTCCGATAATGGTGAAGTTGCTTTTTTTGATTTTAATCCTTTCTCCTAAAGGATTCTGGTCTCCGAAAAGGTCGTCGGCCACCTTGCTTCCCAGAACAACCAGTTTGGCTCGGGACATTTCCTCCTCTTTGGTAAAAAACCTTCCTTTTTCCACTTCGGCTTCTTCAACGTCGGGATAGGACGAACTGACGCCGTAAAAATTAATGTCCGTTTTTTTGTCTTCCCAGACAACCCTGTCGTTTCCCTTGACGTATGAAGACAAAGCAATAATGGAAGGATAATTTCTCTCCGATAAGGCCTCGCCGTCTTCGTATTTCAGGGTGGTGATAACCACGCCGAAAACGGAAGAGGGCGGACCGTTTTCTTCCGCCTTGCCCGGAATAATGCTTATCATGTTGGAGCCCATACTTTTAACTTCGTTCAATATCAAATTCTGGGCACTGGTGCCCACGGACATGACGACGATAACGGCCGTCACCCCGATAATGATACCGAGCATGGTTAAAAAAGACCGCATCTTATTGCGAGAAATCATTTTCCAGGAATTGAAAGCGGCCTCGAAAACGTTCATGCTACTTCAACAGTTCTTTATGATTTTTAGCCGATTGCCTTTCCTCCACTCCGTAATCGCTGACAACCAGCCCGTCTTTTATGTTTATGATTCTCTGGGCGTATTCAGCCGTGTATTTCTCGTGAGTAACCAAAACAATGGTGTTGCCCCGGCTGTTCAAATCTTCCAAAAGCTTCATTACCTGAAGCCCTGATTTGGAATCCAGGTTGCCCGTGGGCTCGTCGGCGAATATCACCTGCGGATTGTTAATCAGGGCCCGGGCAATGGCCACTCGTTGCTTTTCTCCGCCGGACAAGCGGTTAGGGGTGGAGTCCAGCCTATGGCTCAATCCGACCTGCTCCAAAATTCCTTTGGCTTTTTTGATTCTTTCCTCGCCGGGAATATTGGTATATACCAAGGGAAGCATGACGTTCTCCAGAACCGAAGTTCTGTTTAAAAGATTGAAGGACTGGAAGACGAATCCGACCTTGTTGTTTCTCATCTCCGCCAGTTGGTCGTCGTTTAGCTGGCTGACGTCTTTCCCTTCAAAAAAATATTGGCCGGAGGTCGGCTTGTCCAAGAAACTTAAAATGTACATTAAGGTTGACTTGCCCGAACCGGAAGGCCCCATAATGGAAACAAACTCTCCTTTTTCAATGTCAAAGCTGATGCCGTTTAAAACCCTGGTTACCACGTCTTCAACCCAAAATTCTTTTTTTATGTCCCGGATGCTGATTAACATGTTAGTCCAAAGTTTTTAAAACGACTTCGTCTCCTTCTTGCGCACCGGAAAGAATTTCCACGTTCCCGTCGTCTCCCTTCATGCCCAAGACAACCTCTTTCTCAGCCAGTTCTCCGTTTTCCAGCACTCGGACATATTTTGTGCCGTCTCTGGTCAAAACCCCCCGGCTGGGAAGATAAAGGATATCGGAACGGAAATCCGTTTTAATCAAAATATTGGCCGTCATTCCCGGTTTTACCCTTTCATCGTTATTGTCGTCCAGGGTCACTTTCACCTTGTAATAGACCACGTCCTGAATTTCGGTTGAAGCCAAATCAATCATAATCACTTTTCCGCTGAATTTCACGTCGTTGCCCAAAGCGTCAAGGGTTATTTCCGCTTCATCATCGTTCGATATCTTGACCACGTCGGTTTCGGGAACGTCAACCTCTATTTCATAATGAGGGGACAGCATTTCCACCATTGTCTCGGCCGTGGATATGGACTCTCCTTCTTTTTTGTAAATCTTGGTGACCACTCCGTCAATAGGAGCCTTGATAATGGCCTTATTCCTGTTAGCAATCGCCTGGTCCAAAGCGGCGCGGGAAAAAGCCAAGTCAACCTCTCTCGGCTCCGCAGTTAAAGAGTTGTAATTCGCTTTCTGAACTTCCAGGGCGGCTTCGGCCGTAGCAACGGCCGCTTCGGCCTGGTTGATATTGCTGTTATTCTGGGTCTTCAAAATACCGATGTCGTCTTGAAGAGAAGAAACGGTGGTTTGGGCCGTAGAAATGTAGGCCTTCTGATTATCCAGGCTGGTCTTGTCCGCAGAGGTGATTATCGCTTCGTAAGCCGATTTGGTGCAAATATCCCTGATGACGGTCAAAGAGTTCAGAACCTTGTTCAGAGTGGCGACCATTTGGCTTATGGCCGAGTCAACGTCTTCCTGTTTATTGCTGCTCTTAGCCGCATTAATGTATGTTTTGGCCAGATTCATCGGTTCTTCGATGTTGTATTTTTCCTCGTCTTTGATTCTCAGGCTTTCCTGGCTGTTGCTGATAAAATAGGTTTGCTGAATCGTGGTGACGACGCTATCAGCGTTGTAAATCTTGATATAGGCGTCGTCCAAGGCCGACTGGGCATAAGAATATTTAGCGTCAAGGCTTTTCTGGGATAATTCCATCGTGTCTTGAAGGGTTTTATTGGCTTGGTCCAAAGTAATTTGGGCGGAATCAACCTGCTTTTGAGCAACGGCAATCTGCTCGTCGGTAGCACCGGCCAATTTCTGATTCAGGGTGGCTTCGGCCTGGGCCACGGCGGAATTCAGCTCGGTCAAAGAAAGATTGGCCAGCCATTGCCCGGTCTTAACCTCCTCCCCTTCTTTAACGTAAATTTTAGAAACCCGGCCCATGGCTTCAAAGTGCAGAGAAAGATTTTGGGCGGAATCGATTTTTCCGGTTGCATCAACCGTCTGCGCCAAATTTCCTCTTTCCACCTTCACTGTTTCGTACCGGGGGGTTTTTGATTTTCCGAAAATCTGAAAAACCCCGACAATAACGACTAAAAAGATAACGATTAGGATAATTATGCTCTTCTTTGACATGTTTTTTTATTTAGAATTATTCCCTAAATAATACCACTTTTTATGACGATTGGCAATACAAAAACCGCGCTCGATAAAGAGCGCGGCTTAGTTGTTTAAATCAATTACCAGCTCTGCCTTCTGTCTCCGCCTCGGTTAAAAGGTCGGTCTTCTTTAGGCCTTGCCTCATTGACGGTCAAACTTCTTCCGTCAAAGTCCTTACCATTGAACATTTCGATGGCAGCTTGAGCTTCCTCGTCGCTTGCCATTTCCACAAAGCCAAATCCTTTTGACCTTCCGGAAATCTTGTCCATGATAACAGTAGCTGACTCAACTGTTCCAGCCTGAGAAAAATATTCCTTCAGAGCTTCGTCAGAGGTATTGTAAGATAGTCCTCCGACATACAATTTTTTTGCCATATTTCCTAAACACAAATAAAAATTATCCCGCAAGTCGACCCAGGTTCTGCCTTCCCAGTACACTTAAATTTGTGTAAGGAAACATAAACTTTAACTTGCTTTATAACAAATTACACTATCTCCGGCAGAAAGTCAAGCCTTATTCGTCGAAATGAAACACGTTTTCTATTTTCTCCTTGAAAACTTTCGCTATTCCGTAAGCCAGCTTCAAAGAAGGAACGTACTTTCCCTGCTCCAGAAAAACGATGGTTTCCCTTCTCACACCCACTTTTTTGGCGAGCTCTTCCTGGGTCAGGCCCATTCTCGCCCTCAATTCCTTTATTTTTGTTTTCATAGCATCAAATCTTCTTTTTTGCCGTAATAGAACCTGAAGAAAATGGTCAAGAATATCATTGCCAAAAGTAAAAGACCCAGCAAATCTCCGATTGCCGTTTTTAAAGGATTAAAATAGTTTATCCACCACAAAAGTATTATTATCATCAAGGTGATTTGAAAAGAAGCGGCCAGGGCGGTATAGGAAATCTTTTTCGTTCTCTCGTCCTGCTCCGGACCGTTGCCGTATCTTTTATGTCTGATTAGCCCGCTTAAAAGCAAAACCAGGCCGGCCGTGAACATGACCGTGAAGCTGAAAGAATCAAACCTTGAGGCGAAACTGCCCAGCAAAAGAGCAATTCCTCCCACAATGCCGAACAAATGTCTTTTTTTCATATGACAATAATGATTATAATAACTATTCCTATGTTATATCATTCTAACATTATTGTCAAGCACAATATTGCTAAATCGCTTAATTTTAGTGACCTTTTATTATAAAAATCCAAATGGAATACCTAAAAAACTTTAAGAAATCTACTTTTTTTTTATAAATAATCTGTGGTATCGAGTAAAATTTATATTTTATGCCCTTCGGTACCAATTTTATTAATTCGAAAGCGGTTGGTAAATGCGCATATCCTTTAGGAGCTCCCATCACCTTATTTGATTCGTAAATTATATCTCCTATTAACAGGTCCTTATATGGTTTTCCCGTTAAATAACAATAAAACATGGATAAACATCTCCGAAAATCTCTTATAAGGTTTTTAACCAAAAAAGCGACGCCTCGTCCCAAATAAAATTTATTAAAGCTTTCTATAAATATTGTTCCTCCGTCTTTTGTCACTCTTAGCATTTCCTCAATTGCTTTTTTTCTTTTAGAAAATGTCGCTACCGCATTAATAGAAAAACGTGGACAAAAAATATAATCAAAAACATCGCCTTCAAAAGAAAGATTGGTCATGTCTTCGCATAAAAAACTGACATTTGTTATCCTAAGCTCTCGGGCTTTTTGCTTCGCGGCTTCAATTGCTTGGGAAGTAATATCAATACCGGTCACGTTAAAACCCATTTGAGCCGCGCCAATAGAAAATCTACCCGAACCGCAACCCAAATCTAAAAGCCTCTTCCCCGTCTTCAGTTTACTCAATATTTTTTTCTCAGCGTGACGAAGTGGCTCTTTCGAATAATAAGAAATCTCTCCCGCATAATGAGAAATATTAAGTTTTTTTATGTTGTTGTAATAATTTTCTTGGGCTGCAAATTCTTCTTCCATGCTTTTCTTTTAAAAACAATATAGTATTTTCAAATAAAATTCAAGGTAATGATCCACATCTTAAATAGAGATAAACAGTTCCTCAAAAGTTAAACTATTGACTTTTTTAATAACTATTCTATAATTGAAAAAGGCTATTTGCTCATTGAAAAAAGGGAGAGGATAGTAATGTCTTGTGAAAAAACTTTAATTATTATTAAGCCAGATGGTTTAACCAAGAAGCTGGTCGGATTGATTGTTGAAAAAGTTTACCAGTACGGCCTGACAATAACGGGCTCGGAAAGAATATGTCTTTCTAAAGAACTGCTAGAGGAATTGTATTCAGAAATTAAAAATAAAGAATATTTTATCGAAGTGGTAAACTGGATAAGCTCTGCTCCGGTTCTTATATTAATAATAGAAGGGGTGGATGCTGTAAGTACTGTAAAGCAAAAGATAATTGGAAAATATCCCAATGGCTTAAGGGGACGGTTTTCTGAAAATTTGATTAAAAACATTGCCCATGCTTCTGATTCCGTTGTTTCCGCCCAAAAAGAAATACGACTCATAGAGCCCATTCTTAAAAGAAACAAGGAGTTGAGCGAAAAAAAATTATCCAATAAAATAATTTTCGCCCTGACAGGCATGAGTGAGTGCGGTAAAAGCACTGTCGGCAAATATTTTGATTCGAAAGGAATACCTAGACTGAAAATTGTAAAGATTTTTGAAAAAGTCAAGGATACCTACAAACCAAATAAAGATGTCAAAACTTTTACAAGTATTGAAGAAAAAAGAGACCCCTACGCTCTGTGGGATGCATTTATCGAACAGTTGTTGGCCGAAATGAACGAACGAAAAGTTAATGTCGCATCGATTGAAAGTCTTTATGGAGGTGGGCTGGGTTATTATCTAAAACAAAAGCTTGGAAACCATTTTCATATTATCTTTATTGAAGCATCCGAAGAAAAACGGATTAAACTACAAATGATTCGCGAAAACATTAATGATGCCAATAGGGCCAAACAACTATTACTCTCTAGAGATCGAATAAAAAATGATTCGGGCATCCCGCAATTAAAGGAAATCGCCGATGAAATTATTGACAATTCCGGTAGCATAAATCAACTTTACGAAAAGGTTGATAAAATCATACATAAATATTTCGATCTATATTAAAGTCCCGTTTTACAAATAAGCGGGCTTATTTTTATAAATTATGGCTATATCAAAAATTAAAAATAAATACGCATACCACAAATGCACAGGAGGAATTCTTTTGTATGGTCAAAATAAACTATTTACCCCCTTATTAAAGAAAAAAAGTGGGGAATGGGTAATTCCCAAAGGACACATAAATCGTGGTGAAAAAACATTAGAAGCAGCTGTTAGAGAAATTAAAGAAGAGCTTGGATTAAAAAATGTTGCGAAACTAGAAAAAATAACTAAATTAAGAACCATAAGCTATAAATTTAAATCAAGAGGCGTAGAAAACTTCAAAAGAGTTGATTTGTTCGCCTTCCGCACTCCTAAAAGGTATAAATTATTACCATTAGAAAAAGAAGGGTTCATAGATGCAAAATGGATGGAAATAGACCGAGCCTTAAAATTTTCTAAATATAAATCGGAGAGAGAGGCTATTAAAATGTCCTCGGATGCATTAATTTATCAGGTTGCAAGAAAAAACTTGATAAGTATTTTTAAAAAAACTCTGAATGACAATCTTCTGGGGATAGTTTTGACTGGCAGCTTGCCGAACAATTATTTTAAAAGCTGGTGGAGCGATGTTGACATTTTAATTATTGTTAAAAAAATAAACCTATCGATAAAGAAAAAAATAGCTCAAGCAAAAAATTATTTAGAAAAAAAATGGGGAAGACACGTTGGTATTAATGTTATAGATAAATTAAATGCTACAAATCCAATATTTCCCAACCTTTCCTTGGACGGAAAAACACTACAAACCCTACTAGAGGCCAAAAAATATCCTCAAAATATTATTTTTATTAGTAAAAATATAAAACTTTATTGCCCCTCAAAAAAAGAAATAAAAAAATATAGTTTATCTAATGTTGGCATGCTATTATTAAAAAGCAGAAGAACTCTTACTGAAAAAAAGTTAGTAAATATTAATGATTTTAAAAACGCCACTTCTAAAGAAATGCGGACTGCTAATATAATAACCAAGCTCGCAATTCAATATTTTTCTGGTCACACCTGTAAAAACAATAAAGAAGTACTAATAAAATCTCGTCAAGTGTTTAAGAATTTCGATTTTAGGGTTTTAGAGGAAAACTATGAAGCAATTGATAACTGGAAAAAATTAAATAAATTTGAATTAAAAAATATCCTTACAAGGACTACTAATTATATTGAAAAATTTAGTCAATATGTTTTTAAAAAAGCGACAAAAATTAAAAATAATTAGCATCTCCCTACCAAGAAAAAATCAAAAAATATTCATTGGGCGAGATATACTCGATCTTTTTATTAACAAATCTTTGGTTCAAAAATATTTTAATTTTATTATCTTAATCGACTCTAATGTACTCTCTATTTATGGGGATGACATTGATAAAATTAAAAAGCTGTTAGATAATCCGAAAATTATTGCAATTGAACCCAACGAAAACAGCAAAACGTTAGATTTTTTAAATTTAGTTTTTGAAAAATGCTCTCAAAGTAAACTGTCAAGAAAAAGCTGTTTCATCGCTATCGGCGGTGGTATCGTAGGAGACATAACTGGTTTTATAGCATCTATATATATGAGAGGAATAGATTTTATATTTATTCCAACGACTCTAATGGCTCAAGCAGATACAATTATAGATAAGGTAGCTGTAAGCTATAAATTATTAAAAAACATCGCTGGAAGCTTTTATTCGCCAGTTTTAACAATTTGCGACATAAACTTCTTACGGACACTAAATGATAAGGAAGTGGTAATGGGCTTTAGTGAAATCATTAAACACGCCTTCATAGACTCTGAAAAACATTTTAATTTTATAAAATCAACAATTAAAAATTATAAACAAGACTTCCAGAAATATCCATGGGAAGAGATTATATATAGGTCCTTAAAAATAAAAAGTAAACTCGCCCAAAAAGACCCCTTTGATGAATCTAATTACCATAAAGGATTAAGTTATGGACATACATTTGCTAATATTTTGGAGGGTATGTCTGGTTTTAAATTAAGACACGGAGAGGCGGTAGCTCTAGGAATGAAGTTTAGTGCGATAGTCAGTCAAAATATGGGAATAATGTCTAAAAATCTATTTAACGAACAAAACAATATAATAAAAGAGGTTGGCCTGCCGACGACCATACCAAAATCGTTAAATAAAAAAACCGTCTTGGACCTTTTTAAAAAAGATAAAATTTCTGACAACGGAGAAATCAATTTGGTTATTTTAGAAAAATTAGGAAAATTTTCAATCCAGAAAAATATAAATCACAGAATCATCGAAAAAGCATTAGAATTATTTAATACAATTCAATGATTGAACTAAATCGCAGGGATTTTTAATTATAACTTGGTAACATTTTATATTTTTAGCTATGAAATCGATAGTTCCTACGGGAAAAACGTCTTTTTCAATTTTATTTATTAGCTTATTATTATAAGTAATTATCCGACCAGAATCAGCTTTTTCAATAAAATTCATTCTATCAAAATCCGGATAAAAAAACTTAAGCAGATGGGATGTTAGTGCAACCCTTATAGAGTTCTTAGAATTAATTGTATCTAATTTTTTACAGTTATTATTTTTGTCTTTACTAAAATAAACGAAAACAAAACAATCGAGTTTGTGGTGTTTTTTGATATTAAATATTTGTTGAGGCATTAAGAAAATTCCCGCTTTAGTTCTAATAGAAATTTTTTCTGAGATATTTATTTTGTGTTTTTTTTCTAAATGATTCCTGACCTCTGGTCTAATGTGCAAAGGAATGAATGGATAAGAAAAAATGTGCATCGTTTTAATATCTAAAAAACAAAACTCATCGCCAATTATCGTATTTGATATTAATGATAATTCTATAGCCGAAAGCGTCTTGCCGACGCTTAAGCCGTCATCGGCAAAACAAAAAGCTTTATTATTGTATACTGAAGTAGAGCCATGGACTAAAAAAATATTGTTTTTCGCGGAATGTAAACCAATAAATCTAAATAGTGCTTGCAGGACGCCCATTAAATTAAAATAATCGCGAGGGCTATCTGTTTTATCAACACCTATTGATAAATTTTTGCAATCTGATGATATTGTTATATAATTTTTATCGGCCTTTGCGATTCTTATATTTATTTGTGGCTTTGTTTGTTTTTCTTCGCAAACATCAAAATTATTAAAAGTTTCTATAATTAAATTAAGGATGTCTTCTACCTCTGCCTTGATGGGAATGTTTGCTATTTTTATAAAAGTTTTCATGAAGCTTTTTCATATTAAACCATTTTATTTAAAAATAGTCAAAGCCACAACTAAAAACGTAAAGTCAAAAAACCTAATTGAAAAGCAATTAGCCTCAAAGCCCCAAACGATGCAACTACGGAATAGAGATTCTAAAACGAAAGATTTGGGTTGAATCAGAAATAATTATTGTTTTAGAGTCCCTGTTATCGGTTTCAATGGTCAAGCTCTGGCCGATTTTATCGGTGACTGTTCCTGATAAAATTATTATGTCCCCAGCGGCAACATCTCCTCTGTTGTTTGGTTTTTGCTTGTCAACTAGAGGATATTGCTGGCCCTTTGCCGAACTACCTTCTTTGCCTCCGGGAATCCGGCAGGCCTCGATTATTTCATTATTATAAAACATGCCCGAAAATAAAACAATCAACTTTTGCATTATTTCGAATTATGCCTTATAATACCTTTATCATGACCGCGCTAAACAAAATCAAGCTTTCTTTCGCTTCCTTAACGGGACTTTTCTTTGCTTCCGTGGCTCAGGCCGTCTGCCCGGTTTGCATTGCCGGAGTGACAGCCGGGGTCGGACTGGCCAGGTGGTTGAAAATAGACGACACCATTACCGGCCTTTGGATCGGCGGACTAACCGTCGCTTTAATCACCTGGACCATAGACTGGCTCAACAAAAGAAACATTTCCTTTCCGGCACGAAATCTGTTGATTATCATCGCTTATTACGCCCTGGTTATCTGGCCCCTCCGGTCGATTGAAGTTATCGGGCACCAATACCACAAAATCTGGGGAATGGACAAGCTGATTCTCACCATTTTTATCGGCAGTATTGCTTTTTACTTGTTTGAAAAATGGTATCGGGTATCAAGAGAAAAAAGGGGCAAATCCCTTTTCCGCTATCAAAAAGTCGTCTGGCCTTTGATTCCCTTAACGGTTCTTTCCATAGTTTTTTATTTCCTGACCAGATAATTACTTGTTCCGCTTTCTTTTCTGCCTCGTTCTTTCTATCTCGCTCAAATATTGCTTTCTCAGTCTTACGCTATTCGGCGTTATTTCCAGATACTCGTCTTCGTTCATAATGCTTAATCCCCTTTCTATGGTAACCAGCAAGGGGGGTATCAGCTTTATGGCCTCGTCAGAGCCCGATGCCCTCATGTTGGACAATTCTTTTCCCTTGGTCGGATTGACGTTCAAATCATTCCCTTTGGAAACATTGCCGATAACCATTCCTTCGTAAACTTCATCGGCATGGCCGACATATAAAACCCCTCTTTCCTGCAATCCCCAAAGAGAAAATCCCGAGGCCTTGCCCGTAACCATGGAAACCATTGAGCCAACCGATCTTTTTTCAATTTCTCCGGCATGGGACCTGAAGCCGATTACCCGGCTGGCCAAAATGCCTTCGCCACGGGTATCAATGACAAAATCGGGCTTGTATCCCAGCAGTCCTCTGGTCGGCATCTCAAAAACCAGCCTGACGTGCCCTTGCTCCGGCCTCATCTCGGTCATGGCCCCCTTTCTTTTGGAAAGCTTCTCAATGATTATGCCGGACATATCCTCGGGAACGTCGATAATCACTTCTTCAAACGGCTCCGATTTTTGGCCGTTCTCTTCTTTGATAATCACCTGGGGCTGGGAAACCTGCAATTCATATCCTTCCCTTCTCATTTTTTCCAAAAGTATGGCTATGTGCAATTCTCCCCTTCCAAAAACCTTGTAATGGTCGGTTGAAGAAAAATCAATCTTCAGCCCGACGTTGATTTCCAGTTCTTTTTCCAGTCTTTCTTTTAATTGGCTGTTGGTTACGAATTTGCCGTCTCTCCCGGAAAAAGGAGAATTGTTAACCAAGAAGTTCAGGGAAATGGTCGGCTCGTCTATTTTGATGACCGGCAGAGCCTCTTCCTCGGGATTGGCGCAGATGGTTTCCCCGATGAAAATATCGGAGATTCCGGCAATCATGACCACGTCTCCGGCTCCGGCTTCCTCAACTTCCCTTCTATCCAGTCCGTAAAAAGTGAACATCTTGACGATTTTCGCTTTTCTGGTTTCGTCCTTGACTCCTTTAACGTAAACCTCATCGCCTCTTTTAATCGTTCCTTCATATATTCTGCAAACGGCCAATCGTCCCAGAAAATTATCGTAAGCAAGATTAAAGGGCTGGGCCCTCAAAGGATTATTCACCAGTTCTTCCGAAGACGCCGGAGGAACTTTTTCCAGGATTAAATCAAGCAGGGGAGTCAGGTCTTTTGACTTGTCGGCCATGTTTCTTTTGGCCGTGCCGTCCCGGCCGTTGGCGTAAATAACGGCGAAGTCAAGCTGTTCGTCATCGGCGCCCAGATCAAGGAACAATTCAAAAACCATATCCTTCACTTCTTCCGGCCTGGCCGCGGACTTGTCTATCTTGTTAATCACGACGATGGGCTTTAACCCCAACTCCAAAGACTTCTTGAGAACGAATTTTGTCTGGGGCATGGGTCCTTCCTGGGCGTCAACGACCAAAAGGACGGAATCGATTGAGCGCAAAACCCGCTCCACCTCGGAACTGAAATCGGCGTGGCCGGGAGTGTCCACGATATTGATTTTCGTATCCCGGTAAAAGATTGAGGCGTTCTTTGAATAAATGGTAATGCCCCTTTCTTTTTCCAGCTCGTTGGTGTCCATCGTAAACCCCTCTTCGGCCATTCCCGTCTGCCTCATCAAGGCGTCGGTCAAAGTAGTTTTGCCGTGGTCTACGTGGGCGATGATGGCAATGTTTCTAATCTCCATAATTTAAAAAATCCTGCCGAGAAGGCAGAAAGCTTCTTTCGATGTATCTGGAATATATAATAAAAAAAGAAGTTTGTCAAAAAATATTCCCCCTAAACAAAGGTAATCGCCTCTCCTTTCTTTCTCCCCCTGCCGGTTCTGCCTATTCTGTGAACGTAGTCGTCATAAGTGGCCGGGAGGTCGTAATTGATAACATGGCTGATGTTGTCAATGTCCAGGCCCCTGGCCGCCACGTCGGTAGCCACCAATATCCTTCCCTGGCCTCCTTTAAAAAAGTCGATGGCTTTTTTCCTTTTGATTTGGGTTTTGTCGCCGTGGATTGATTCCGCCCTGAATCCTTTCCGAGCCAGGTCTTTGGACAACTTCTCCACCCCGTGCCTTGTTCTTCCGAAAATAAGAGTTTTGTTGAAATCTTTTCGGCCAAGCATTTCGCATAAAGTTTCCAGTTTTTTGCCTCCTTCGCCCGCTCTGACTATGTCCTGGTTGACGTTGGCGGAAGCTTCTCTGGTTTTAACGGAAATCTTAACGGGCTCTTTCAAGAATTTTCCGGCCAGGGCTTCTATTTCATTGGGAATGGTTGCCGAAAAAAGCAAAATCTGCTTCTGGGCCGGCATCTGCTCCATTAAATATTTTACGTCGGCGATGAATCCCATATCAAGCATCCTGTCCGCCTCGTCCAAAACAACCGTTTTGAAGCGTGCCATGTTCAATGCTTTTCTCTGAACCATGTCTTTGATTCTGCCGGGAGTGCCGATAACGAAATCATTGTTTTTCTTCAAGCTGCGGAATTGCAAGCCGACGCTTGTTCCGCCGATGCAGACAACGGAATACAAATTCAGACCAGCGGCAAATTCCCGGAATTCTTTTTCAATCTGAAGGGCCAGCTCCCTGGTGGGGACGATGATTATCGTCTTGTTTTCCCTGCTTAAAAGAGATTTATTGATTAAGGGAATTAAAAAAGCCGCTGTTTTTCCCGTGCCGGTGTTGGCCATCCCGACCACGTCTTTTCCTTCTAAGACCAAGGGGATGATTTTATCCTGAATCGGAGTCGGGTCCTCATATCCCTTGCGATTGATGTTGTTTTTTAATCTTGCTTCTATCTTAAAATCGGCGAAATGGTGAATTGGCCGGTAAGCAATTTCTTCCTCGTCAAGAGTGCTTTTTTGAACAAATCTGGAGACGTCTATTTTTTTGGCCGAAAAACCGCTCTTCCTTTTGGGAAAGCTGCTCTTTCTAAAAGCCGGACGCGTTCCGAATCTGTTGAATCTTCTGTTTTGCATATTTTTTAATAAAAAAAGCGGGGTCCCTTAATACAGAGACTCCGCCCTTAGTGTCTCAATATCTTTTGTACGTTATGACTATATTACATTTTCCGTAAATTGTCAATAGCGAAAATCAGGCAATAATGGTAATTTTTTTATTTAAGCTTTGTCTTCCTCCAAAGACCTTTCCAGGTAAAAAAGAACGAGGCCGACGACAACGGTGATAATAAGCGCGTACAGCAACTTGGCGATTATCGTATTGCCGGTATCGGGAACGAAATAGTCAATAAGCCCCCTAATGGCTTCGTTCCAGGCAAGTCCGGCAACCAGACCGAATCCGGCGGCGATGTACGAAAACATCTTTCTCTGTATCGCTTTACGCGTCTTTTGCAGGGTGTTCGCTTTTGTCTTGGAAAGTAAATTGTTCATATAATGTATTATATAACTTATCTTAAAAATAGCAAATCCGCCTCCCCAAAAGAAAAAAGGACGATTCGTCCTCTTTGATTAACGGTTCTCCAGCATTTGGGGAGCTCCCCTATACTTGATAACGTTTACTGTCGTGGCGCGTCCCTGCCTTACAAGAAACTCCTTCAAGCTTTCCAGGTCCATGTACTCGCCATCAGGCATTAGCTTGACTGCTTCGTTGTCAATCCATATTTTTACGGTAGACAGGGGCAGCTTCAAGTCCTGGGCAATGTCGCTGGGCAGACAGCCCTTTTCCCCTCTTACTCTGACAGAAACGGTCCTTATGATACCGCTCTCCTGGCCGGTTCGGTCGGGAGGCGCCGAGGGAGGACCTTTTTCTTCATCCTTGTTTTGGTCCGGGTCTTTTTCTCCTTCTTTTGGGGGTTCGGAGTCTGCGGGCTTTCCCTGAACTTCAGGATCAGAGCTGAAACTGATGTCAGGAACAACGCCATCCCCTCCTTGGGGTTCGGGGGGATTCAGGAGTTGAGAAATCTTTTCAAGCTCTTCGGGATTAATCAGCCATCCTCGGCCGACCCTTTTTGCCGACAGTTCCTGCGACGCAATCACGCCGACGACATCTTCAAGAGGGCGGTTTAGTCGCTTCGCCACCTCTCTTCCGGTTAGCCAGTCGGTCGGAAAACGGGAGCTTTGCTTTTTTGGTTTCTTCTCTTCGGAAGGCGTTCCCGAAAGCGAAGCCGCAACCCGACCCACCGTGGCCAAGTATTCCGCCAGGTCTTTTAAATAGACCACGTATCCCTTGTTAGGGCTTTTGGCCACTGATTCTGACAATCCGATAATCAGGGGCTCTATGTCACAACCGGTTTCTTTCTTAATTTCTTCCGCGGACATCCATTGGTTCAGGTTTTTTCCAGACAATTTCACGATAACCACTCTTCTTTTTGTTTAAAGGTGCTGTTTTTGCCGATAACCGCTCAAGGCGATTTATCTAAGACATAGAACATTAATTAGCGTTTGTCAACCAGACAACGACATTTACTTTTTAAATTGCAAAAAACCCAAAAGGTCTTTTTTGTTCTTCTTAAAAGAGTGTGGATTTATATAACTATCAAAAAGTTATAGCCCTTTTCGTTTGATGAATAGCTGATTTTTTATCTTCTCCAAAATCACCGCCTCTATAGCAACACAAAGAATCACAAAAATCCAGTCAAAAAAATTCAAAGGAGTGGTATGTAAAAATTTCTGGAAAATCGGATTATAAATCCCCAAAACCAATAAAAACAAGCTGAATATAACAGCCGCATTCAAATACCAGTTGGAAAAAATATCTTTTCTTAGGGTTCTGCGCCTTAAAGAGCGGTGGGTAAAAGCTAAAAAGAAAGTTTCTATTGCGGTAACGGTTAAAAGAAAGGTCCTTGCTCTTTCCAAGGAAAAACCAAATTTTAAATAAAACAAAAAGAAAAGAAGCTCCACCGCAATCGTAATAAAGCCGATGGAAAACATCCAAATTCTGGTTGAGGGATTTAAGACGTCTTCCTCTAACGGCCGCGGTTTTTCAAATAAAACTTCCTTCTCCTTCTTTTCCAAGGTTAAGGCAATCGCCGGCAAGGTGTCTTCAACAACATTTATCCAAAGGATTTGAGTGGGCAAAAGAGGCAAAGGAAAACCGAATAAGACGCTGACTAAAACGAAACCCAGCTCCGTAAAATCATTGGACACAAGATAAACGGTAGCGTTTCTAATTTTATCAAAGATGCCCCTTCCCTCTTCAATCGCACTTATAATCGTTGAAAAGTTGTCGTCCAACAGAACCAAGTCCGACGCTTCTTTGGCCAAATCGGTTCCCGAACCAAGGGCCAGCCCCACATCGGCCCTTCTCAGGGCCGGTGCGTCATTGATTCCGTCGCCGGTCATTGCCACCACCCACCCTTTTTCCTGCCAACTGTTAACGATTCTTAATTTATGTTGTGGGTCAATTCTGGCAAAAACGTTTATTTTCTCTATCTTTTCCGAAAGCTCTTTATCGCTTAACTTTTCCAGTTCTCCGGCTTCAATAATGTTTTCTTTCTTGACCGGCAGGCCTAATTCCTCGGCAATGGCCTTGGTTGTTAATAAATGGTCTCCGCTGACAATAACCGGCTTAATTCCCATTTTCTGGCAAACTTCCATTGTTTTTTTCGCCTCTTTTCTCAAAGAATCTTTTAAAACCAAAATGCCGACAAAAACCAAATTTTCCATTAATTCTTCCATGTTTTTCCCCTCTTCCGGTTTTTGAATTTTCTTATACCCCAGCCCCAAAACTCGAAAACCTTTTCCCGATAAATCTTCCAGTTTTCGATAAATCAAACTCGTCTTGCTTTTGTCCAGGCCCTCTTCGTCTTTTCCAACCCTTAAACGTCCCGAAAACTCCAAAATTCTTTCCGGAGCGCCGACAGTATAAAGAATCTTTTCTTTCTTTTTGTCTTTATATAAAACGGCGTGATATTTTCTTGTTGAGATAAAAGGCAAATCTTCAATTTTTACCGCTTCTTTTCTTAACCGTTCTACGTTGATTCCCGATTCAATAGCCGACAAAAGCAGGGCTTTATCCGTCGGTTCGCCTCGAATTTTCCATTTTTCAATCACCTCTTCGGGATTCTCAATAAAAGCTTCGCTGACCAAAGCGGCGATTTCCAGGGCAAAATTGTAATTTTTTGGGGGTTTTCTTAGAAATTCTTCGCCGGTCAAAATTTTAGCCATCATCATTTTTCCTTCCGTCAGGGTGGCGGTTTTGTCGCTTAAAATTATTTGGACGCTTCCCAGCGTTTCCAGGGTTGATAGCTTTCTTACCAGCCCCTTTTTACGTAAAATTCTTTTCATCCCAATAATTAAAATGATGGTGACGGCCGGCAACAAGCCTTCGGGAATAGCTGAAACTCCGGTGGCAATAACGAGTATTAAAAGGTCGCTCCCGGGAATTTTTCTTAAAACTCCGGAAACAAATATTAAAACCAGTAAAAGAAAAACAAAAAGCCCGTAATGTTTTGAAAATCCCGCCAGCCTTTCTTCCAGAGAGGTTTTTCCCTCTTTTTCTTCCTCCAAAGAAAGGGAAATTTTCCCCATCTCGGTTTCTTTGCCGATGGCCGTAATAACGGCCCTGCCTGTTCCGTTTTCAACCATCGTTCCCATATAAACCATGTTTTCTCTGTCGGCCAAAACCGTGTCATTAGATAATTGTTCGTTCCGTTTTTTTGAAGGCAGCCATTCGCCGGTCAGGGTCATTTCGTTAACCTCCAGTCCCTGGGCCTCAATCAGCCTTCCGTCTGCCGGCACCTTGTCTCCTGCTTTTAAAAGAACCATGTCTCCCCGAACCAGCTCCTCGCTGTTAATTTCCATTTTTCTTCCTTCTCTGACCACAGTGGCTTTTATTTTTACGATTTTTTTTAATTCCTCCATGGTTCTGGAAACCTTTCTTTCTTGGAAATAAGCGGTTGCACCGGTGATTAAAACCACCAGTAATATGAAAATGGCGTCAAAAATCTTATTTAAAAACAAAGACAGAATTGATGCAAAAAAAATAAGATAAATTAAAGGATTTTTAAATTGTCTCAAGAACAAGAAAATTTCCGGGGTTTTCTTTTTTTCCGCGATTAGATTCTTGCCGTATTTTTTCTGCCGGAAATTAACTTCTTTTTCTTTTAAGCCGAAATCCGTGTCCGATTTTAATAGTTTTACCGACTCTTCCCGGGCAATATTGTACCAACTTGTCTTTTCCTTTGTCATTGTTTTCAATTATATCAAAAAACCAGGACTTTGGCGATTTTTAACAGCCCCAACCAGCCCCGATCGCTATTCAATTATAATCACCGCCCCCTTAAAGGGCGGCCTGAAACGATTCTTTATTCTGTGAATAATTTCATAAACCAGCCGAATAAGCTGAATTTACCATCCTCGGCTTTAATAAAAGATTCAATCTTTGCCTGCTCCTGCTCCAGTGTTTGAATTTGAGTTTGAAGCTCTATTTTATCACTTTCATTCTGAGCGCTTTCCATCAATGTGTTCAATTGCTCCAGCCTGTTCGTGGTTTGGACCGCTTCGCTTCTCAGCGTTCCCAGATTCTTATAATCAGAGCCCAAAAAGAACGTTTTTATCCTGTTTCTGGTCTGAACCTTTTCCATTGCCTGAACCGTTATTTCCGCGGATTGGTTCTGCTGTTGGGCAATTGTTCTCACCTGTTCTCCTATTCCTCCCTCTCTGTCGGCAACCTGTAAAAGGCTTTGTACAAAATTAGCCACGGTACTACGATGCTCTTCAGCATTAACTTTCTTTTGTTCTTGGCTTTGCTCCTGGTTCTGGTTTTGGGTCTGCTGTCCCGCGCCGTTTCCGTTTTGTGTTTGCTCATTATTCTGTGTTTGGATTTGATTATCTTCGCCCTGGTTGGATGTCTGTGTTTGCTGTTGATTTTGATTGCCCGTTCCGGCATTGCCTTGACCCACGGCATAAACGTTAACCACGAAAGCGAAAACAATCATCAGAACGATTGGTACTAAAATTTTGTTTTTCATGCTTTTTATTAATTAGTTTATTATTAAAACGACCATATTCTATTTTACCAAAAAGTCGCCTGCTTGACAAGGTGGATTCCGCCCGTGACATAATGTTAAAATCTGTTTTGACGGACAAAAAAACGATTGATAAATTGAACCGAATAATTTAAACTTTATTTCACACAAGGAGGTGTAAAAATGTCCACTAACGATGTTGATCCTTTTGTAAAATGGGCCGAGGTTAAAAGGGCCTACGCGGCACTGAAGGAATGCCTGGAGGATAACGGCGACATGCCCGTGATACCGATCAAATCCTGGCCGCAGGTTGCCAAAAATGTCGGTAACCTTGTAACGAAAGCTACAGAGCTTTTAAGCGAAATTCCGAAAGCCCAAGAAAAAAACCGCGAATTTGTGGTAAGTATGTATGAAAAATAGCAAATTAACAAATTATTTATAAAATCAAGGTGATTCTCCACCTTTTTTTATTTTCCCCTTGTTTTATTAGAACCCTTTACCGCCTTTTTTGAGCCAAGCCGTATTTTAATTCTACTAATCTTTGGACATATTCTTGGCTGTTAATTGAGTTGTTGGCCAATAATTTATTCAATCCGGAACAATAGTTCTGTTCAATTTGAGATGTCGGGACGGCATTATTGTATATCCGGACATCGTCAAGCAAACCGTTGAAATAGCGGTCAGTGGCGCTTCCATTGCCAAGGCGGACGGGATTGTTGGAAACATACATACTGTTAAACGACATATCTGTCTTTTCTTTGTCCAATCGTCCGTTTTGATAGGTTGCCGCGTAAGTATTGGCACCGTCAAAAACGTGCGTCATATAAACCCATGTTCTTAGCGGGATTTTTGTCCACGCTCCTGCTTCTGGATAAGAATAAGTGGAATTGTCGCCGCTTCTAATAAAAAAATATCCTGTGCCGGCGGTAGTCATTCCCGGTGACCAACTTCCTCCGGATACTACAGCGTATCCTTTTGACACAAAAAAAGAGTAATTACCAACTGGATATGAGTTGACATAGGCCCAATAGCCGATTGTAATTGCGTTGGAAATATTTTTTAAGCTATCATTGTTCCCGCAATTCACGTAATCATCCGTCCCGTCAAAAGCCAGACAGCCGTTGGAAACGCATTCCGTGGAAGTTCTCCAGGAAGGAGAAGTGTAGGCGCCTCCTCCGGCTCCGGACCAGGCGCCGGGATTGGCTCCCCATTGGTCTTGAACTGTTGTCCCAGAAGCATCGTCCAATCTCCATTCGGAAACCAGGTTGAGCAGTAATGAATTCTTCAATGAATTGGCAAAGGCCTGTGATTTGGCAATAGTAGCCTTGGAAGAGACTCCGGTCATGGAAACGATGATGAAGGCGGAAATGATTCCGATTATGACGATGACCACCAAAATCTCTATTAGAGTAAAACTTTTATTCATTGGTTAATTATACTAAAAACAAAGAAACGTGACAAGCATTCAGCCAGAGCTTCCAAGGTGGAGCAAAATTTTTCACCATCACCAGCCCTGTTTTTATTCCTTGATTAAACAGAGTGGTTCTCCAAAATCTCGTTGATTTTCAAGAACCTTGAATATAATTTTCAAGTTATCTTCCGTATAAAGTTTTTGGGAAAACCAAAACGCTCCCTTTGATATTTTCTTGTTGTTAAAAAAGAATAATAAGCCCGCGCCAATAAACACTATCCCGATAATTCTTTCCATAATATTAATGTTTTAATGACCCTGACCTTTTCCTTCTTTTTATTATATCAAAAAATCGCCGGTTTGGCGACTTTTTGAAATATCCTTACTCCCCCTCACTCGCTGAACCTCCTTCAGCAGGAGTTTCAACTGGGGTTTCGGGTGTTGTTGGTTCTTCACCTTCCATGTAAAACATATTAGTATAAGCCACAGAATCTAATAACCCCGCAGCAATTTAAATCTTTTCCATTTGACGACCTTTATTCTTCTGTCTAGCTTTTAAATAAAAAACTCAAACAACTTGCAGTGGTATTATGTTTGAGTGCTGTCTATGCTCTAAAGGTATCATATTCGGGCTTTTTTGTCAACACGCCGAATCAAAAAGAAAGGTCCGTTGAAATAAGGCCGGTTTTATGGTATTTTTATTCAATGAAGATAAAAACGGATAAAAAACATCTTTTTGCCGTGTTGGCGTTGGCCGGGATTGCTTTTCTGTTTTGGAGGGCCTATATCTTCGTCCCGACATACGCCAAACAATATTCCGCCACCCCGTCCTTCTGCGTTTATCAGGAAAAAATCTGCACCAGTATCGGTTTCAGCTTCACCGCTTCCCAGGAAACCGAAAGCAAGATTCCGCGATATACCGTCCGGGAATTCCCGGAACAGGGAGAAACGAAAATAATCTTCTACAATACCTTCGGCACGGGCAAGCAATTTTCCTACGAAGAGGTTATCAGCAATCCTCTGATAGCCAAGCTGGACTACTATCAAGAGGGGAAAAATTTCGTAATCGACATATTGAGAAAAGGGGCTTTTTTGCCTGCTGAGATATCGGAGAATCAATCCCTCGCCATTATTACCCTGAAAGAGGGCGATGAAAACTTCCCGATAATCTCTGACCAGAAGCCGTCTGATAACTCCGCGGCCTGGCCGGCTTTTCGGACCATAAGCTTTAAAACCATACTAAGCGCCCCGCTGAAAAAAGCTGTTGTTTTTTTCCAAGATGAAAAAATAGAAGTTTCCGCCAATGAATTCGCCAAAAATCAATACTCTTTTTCTTTTCAGGAAAACATAGAAAAAGACAAAGAATACTCCATTAGGGCCATAATCACCGACACCCAGGACAGAACCACAATCAGCGTCTGGACCTTTGAAGGCCAGGTATTGGCCGAAACGACCCTGGGCAAGGACCGGTTCAAGTATCTCGGCTGGTGGGGAGACGTCAACACCAACTATATCAATGTCAGGGAAGGACCGGGCACTTCGTCAAAAAAACTAGGCATCCTGTCTTCCATCAACAGAGTAAAGGTTCTAAAAGAAGTTTACGGCGAAGTCGTCAATGACAACAGCGTCTGGTACCAGATAGACGGAGGACAATTCCCCAACGCCTATGTTTTTTCCGAATACGTAACGCCCATCGTCCAGCCCAAACCGCCGGAAGTATTCGTAATTCCCAAGGGCGTAAACCAAGGAGACTATTGGATTGATGTCGATTTGACCCAAAAAGTCATTACTTTGTTTGAATACGACAAGCCAGTTTTCGCTTCCTACGTTTCGCCGGGAAGGGAAGAAAACCAAACTCCGGAAGGCGCCTATAAGGTCTGGTACAAACTGAAAAAAGCGGGAATGAAAGGCGGTCCCCCTTTGCATGATTACGTCTACGACCTGAAAGACATCCCCTGGATTATGTATTACAACGAATCTTACGCCATCCACGGAACTTACTGGCATGACCGGTTCGGGTCTCCCCAAAGCGCGGGCTGCACCAATCTGACTCAGGGCGACGCCGCTTTCATCTTCGAGAAAACAAATCCGAAGCTAAAAACCGACCAGCAGGAATTATTCTCCGCCAGAAGCAATCCCGGAACCGTTGTCTTTAATCATTACTAATTAAAATCGGAATCAATGGGTAGCACCCCGAAACACGAATCGCCCAAACCTTGTTCCTCTTTCCAACTCAAAACTCCTTCAATCTTTTCAAATTCAATCAACACGATTAAACGCATTTGTAATTTTATTTTGGCAAAAACAGAAAACAGGCAAAAAAATGATTGTTGCGATTATTGAAATTAAAAATATTAAATACTGCTTTTTATTATTTTACTTATTAATGATTTTTATTGCCTTGCCTTCAATAATGGCTTCGGCAATCTTTTTCCTCGTCGAGGTTAATATTCTTTGAAGGGTGCTTTGAGAAATATTCATTTTGGCCGCCGCCTCCTTCTGCTCCAAACCTTCATAGTCGCAAAGCCTCAACGCTTCCAGTTCATCTGGCTCCAAATCGACTTCTTCCAGCAAGGACAAAGGTATTGCCCTGGGCTTAAAATACGTCACTCCCGGATTAAAGCGTATTTTTCTTGGTTTTATTGGTCTTACCATAACATTATTAAGCAAAATATCCTGCCCCCCCATAAGAGGCAGGATATTTTTCTATTCCGGCTTTTCGGCTTCGCTAATTATCTCTTTAATGGCCTTTAAATCCTCTTCCAATATCCTGGCCTCTTCTTTCAATAATTCCAACTCTTCTTTTCCTGTAAAAAATCTTCTGCATCCAAATCCTCTGCCAAAACCACGACCGACCCCACCGTAACACGGACCCATTCTTCTTCCCGTTCCGGCACCCGTTCCGGCTGGCCCGGTTTTATCTAAATTAGGCATATGTTTTATTATTAATTATTATATAGCGATAGGACGAGTACCGCCGTCTATTATGAGTATATATTCATAATAACATTTTGTCAAGCGTGCAAAAACCGACGGAAGGGTCGGTCTTTACGCTTGCCAAATATTGACTCCGTTAGCCGGCCGACCTTAGAATCTGTTTTAATAATTATTGCACAGTCAAAGAATGGCGGATCTTTTCGAATTGATTTATGAGGGCGGTCCTATCAAATTCCAAAACAGTGCCTTCGGGATAATTTCCGATATTCGTAGAATGTACGAAATAACGTATGGCAATACAGGGATTGGTTCCCGGAATCGCCCAAACTTGTTCTTCGTAACGGTTGCCGGCGGCGCCCTGGATTATTGACGCGAAAGAATAATCGCTGCCATTATCAACTACGGCTTGAACATCGGCATTGTTGTCCAGAAAAAGACCGGCATTACAATCTTCGGTCGCAGGAATGATTTCTATTGAAACGCCCGTATCGAAACTTGATAAATTGGTGCCTGTAGCAATGTTGGGCGGAATGGTTAATTTTACACCGCTGATATCTTTACCTGGCCCAAGCGCCTGATATTTATATGAAGGGTCCACCGAATAATCGGCCGGATAGCGAATTGAAAAGCCGGCCGCACTGTCTAAATAAGCATTGGGCAGTCCTCCGGAATCTTTAGCAAGCACGATGCACCCTATGTAGCTTTTTTCAACATTGTTTTCCAAGACAAGCGCCCCGTTTCCTTTGCTCCAAAAAACGAACGATTCGTCGCTGTTGGCATAACGTACTCCGCTGGCGGAAATGGTCTGAAGCAAATCAAAGTTTCGCCCGTCGCTTAAAACAATCTTTACGCTTCCCGAAGGAATCGGCGGTTCGCCCGGCTCCACCGACACGGTCTCTCCTTTATAGAAAGCGGCGTCTATCGTCTTGTCGCCGTTACAGACATAGGTAACCTGGGCTATGGGAGACGGCAAGGGATTTTCGTTCCCTTTGTTATCGGCATACCATATTCCCGTGCCTGCGAGAATAATCACTATCAGAAGAATAAATATAATATTTTTTTTCATAAATCAATGAATTTATCGTCTTAAGTCATTTTATCACAAAACAAAAACCGACGGAAGGGTCGACATTTGAAATACTTTACCTTATCGGGAATTGACTCCCTACATAGGTCTTGAACCTTCTACACCCAAGCCCCGTAAGGGTTTGTTGGGCTATACTTCAAGTATATCACAACTGAAGAAGCTTTGGTGCTATTCTCTCTTTTAATCGCCCATCCCTTGCTGTGAGGAACTACATGCTGATTTGACATATTGTTGTATAATTTATAATCCTTTCTTATATAATAAAACAAATTATGAAATAAAGCAAAAACCGCTCACCTACTGGTGGCCGGTCTCTTGGAACCCCTCACTGGTTGGCTCCGCCTGCTTGATGAGGTTAGAACTTATTGTTTGGACGGTAATACTCACATTCAATAAGTAGAATTAAGTAATTAAACAGCAAGTGCGTCCGATAAAATCATTATTTCTTTACCCTTACGCGACTCGTAAGCGTTATAATTAAGTGAGAATTTGACGATCTTTCTGTCCTCATAAAGATCTTTTATCTCTTTTTTATCATCATAGGTTAGAAGCCAAAAGGCATCTGCGTTTTGATTTAATTGTTTAGCCAGCATTTCGTGATTGTCTTTTTTATAATGGTTCAAATAAAGGGCGGCTCCTTTTTCAAAGTATGGCGGATCAAGATAAATAAAAGCATTTTTTTGATTAAGATATCTGTGTATTAATTTAACGCCATCGTCGTTAAAGACTGATATTCTATTTTTATATAGCGATAATTGGTGTATTTTTTCCGCGAGTTTTTCTTTATTAAAACGCGCATCAATTTTGTAGTTGCCCTTTTGTTTAGCTCCTCCTATAGGACCACCGTTCAAAATACCAGACATATTTGTCCTATTTAAGAAAAAGGTGGCAAATCCTAACTCAAATTCCTTCGATTTTGGATTTATATAAATAGCTTTTTGTTTTTCCCGTTCTTTTATTGTAACTGGAGTAGATTGTATTTTTTTTATAAATTTACTTGAATTAAAAATAGCTGATTTCCAAAACGAATAAATAGCCCTATCGAGATCGTTAATAACAATTTTATCTACCTTTTCCAAAAACAGTAGAGCTAATGCGGCACCGGCTCCGCCAGCGAAAGGTTCCACGTAAGTGACATTTTTTAGCCCGTGCTCCTTAATAACACTGTCAAAAAATGGAAACAAAAAAGTTTTACCCCCTGGGTATCTTAAGGGACTATAATGAAACTTTTGATTTCGTTTATGATTTATTTTGATCATCTTGTTTTTTAACAGGGTTGAGAACGTGGCGAAATAACTTTTCCATAGCATCCCACGCATTCTCCACTTCTTTATCTACCGCAAAAACGCTGGGGTTATGATTTGTTGCATTTAAGAACTGAGCGGAATAAGACTTCATTGTTTTGTCGGTAATAATTTTTTGGGTTACCTGAGATAGTTCTGTATTCTTACTTAAGTCCATTTCATTCTTAAACGCCTTTAATGCATCATCCAAGAAAACGTATGTCTTGCCATTTGCCGGCTTTAACTTATTTTCGTTTTGATCAAAGTACGCTTTAAGTGCGCACTCGAGAAAACTTCGCAATAAATCGTGCGCCGCATTGGGAAATTTATGGTAATCAATTCCTTGTAATTCAATAAGCATTCTTCGTACCCCAGGTGATTGGAGTGTAAATAAAATGTCTTTTGGAGCAAGTTTAGTTCTTCTCTTAGTCAAAACCGGGAGTGTCTCCGTAAAGTCTTTACTGGTCAAAACCTTGGTAGACTTTGTTTTATTTGGCGTATCTGATGTTGAAAAGTTCGATAGGTACTCTTTTCTGTTTTTTTCATTATTTATAATACGAGAGTCAACAACTTTCTCAACTACGTCTTGAACAACTCTCTTAAACCCTTTTTCAAATTCTTTTTTTTCTATTTTAATTTGAACATCTCCATCGCCATCAAAATCGAAACCAAGAAAGTCGCGGACGTGTTTATCTGCGTACAACCTCTCAAGGGTTGAAACTGGAAACGTGCGCTCATTGTGAACTTTTTTGGCGATTTGACCGTTATCATATTTAATTGATTTTGCAATTTTATGAACGTTGATCATACGCAGGAATTTTCCAATATCTACTGTCGGATAATCATTCCTTAGATCTTGAACTGTTTTTCCTCTTTCAAGCTCAGCTTTATAAAAATATGCTTGTCTTAACGGACGCCACGCTCTTTTTGTGTTTTGAGTATGTTTGCTTGCTAAAAAATGCATCACAGAATTTCGATCTGGTGCCACAACCACCTCTAATTCTTTTAAGGGGGCAATGGCTGTTTTAACAATTGTTTTTATGCTTACTTCTTTTGACGGTATAATTTCCGGCCGGGTCAACGCCTTAATGGCGGCAATCCTGCGATTTCCATCAATAACAATAAATTTATCATTTTCTTTTACCACAACAGGTACCTCATCTGGGAAAAAACCATTAGTGGCTATGCTTTCTAAAACCTGCATTGCATTCTCATTTGCAAACAAATCATTTATAAGTGCTTCTTGAGACGACTGGACTTCGACATCCAATCTGATATTTTCTGGATCAAGAAAAAGGTCGGTTATTCCGATTTTTTGTCTTGGCCATTTATCATAATTCGGTTTTATGGAAGTAGAATTTTTTTTCATAAGTTATTTATATTATATAGTTTTTCCAACTTTTTTCATATAGCTATTTAATCGCATCCCACTTATTCAAGTAGTAGGAAACGTCATTTTCTTTTCGTCCTAAGTAAATTTTGCCGTTTCGTTTTTTGATTGTTATGCGATAGAGCTTTCCGTTACCAACAACGTGGATAAATTCCTCCTCGATTGATTTCTCGATTTCGTGGAGCGGTAAAATCACATAGTCCAGTTTGTTTTTTTCGCGCAAAATAAAAATGTAAAAAGTCCGGCCGGCGTTGTGTCTTTCAAAAGAAACTATGCGGAGATTGAAATAAAAAGCCTCGTGCTTTTTGCTGATATTTCTCGTTTTTACTTGGATATTAAAGACTTCGTTGTTTTGGCTGGCCATTATGTCCACTCCGACGTCAACGGACATCAGTGCGGCGTTATAGCCCCTAAAAAGCAACTCTGAAAGGACTGCGTGCTCTCCAGCCTTACCAATATATCCGCCCTCGACTTCTTTCTCCTCCTCAATTTCAAGCTCCTCAATAACGCGGTCCGGCTTTGCTTCTTCTTCAATTTCTATTTGCTTATCATTCAATGCGAACATACTCGGGCCGGCTTTCTTGAAACGAGAGAGCTCGCCTTTGCTGTTTATATCAACAACAAGCTGGGCGTTCATTGTCGCTTCGGGAGTTTTACCGGCAGTTTTAAGCCAACCACGCTCAAGCGCGATCTTTGTTATTTCCTTGCTATGAAGTGGCTTGTCAGCTTCCTTCAAAATTTGATATACAATGTCTTTGAATGAGTTCATAAAATTACGATTTTAACATTTTTTCTGTCGCGATCTTAAAAACGTTTAAAATATCGCCTGTCTCGCTCCTAAGTTTGGCTACTTCTGATTGTATTACACCAACTTTCTCTGCAATTTCCCTCTGTTTAGGAAGCGGTGGAAGTGGTATTTTTATTTCTTCCAAGAAGTTAACCGGAACTCTTTGTTGTCCAGCCGAACCAGTAAAATACCTCTCTGCGCTTTTTCTGAAAACCTTTAATCTCAATAGTGTCCAAAGATATTTCGTGTCAATTAAGTCTTTATTGGGGCTTAAGACGTGAAATTCTGTAGAGCCGATACCAATGTTATTTGTTAAATTCTCGGCAATAGCACATTTGCCATTTTCCATACAAGGAGTAATTTTCGCAAAAATTATGTCACCCTTAACAAAACGCGTAAATCCATTTCGCACGTCGTTTAATTTTCTGTTTTCTGGCGTTTTTATTATTCCCTCAACCTCGGAAACACTTTCCATTGGGACAAAAGAAATGGTCTGTTGTAAGTCTTTACCTAAAAACTGATAAGTCTGGTTAATTTTAGCAACAAATTTTAGGCCTTCCGTTTTATATTTTTTCGACTCAAATAAATTATCTAAATTCCAATCATAACTATTAAAATTTACACCCCATCTCTCTAAGTCCTTAAAAGAAATAGTAAATGCACCCTTTTTCTTATCATATGTTTTTTTGACAACACCAAGTTGCTCTAAAATATAATCATCAATTTCAGCTTCTTTTTTATTAGATTTATCATTCAATCCTCTGGCTTTTTCTTGTGCCTTATACCATTCATTAATAATTTTTTCTTGAATTTTGATGGGTGGAACTGGTACTCTTAATTGAGATAATAAGTCAAAGGTCAGGTTCTGACGCACAGAGCCACTTGTAGCGGCACACAGGTGCGGATTAAACCACCCAGAAGACAATACTAAATAAATATATTCATTTAATAAACCCTCTTTTGTTCCAAAAACCACATAAGCCGGACTAATATAAAAATTATCATAATCCTTTTGGACAATACCTATTGAACCAACGTTTACACGATAGGGGTTGTAGGTTAATTCGCCGGACTTAACTTTTTTATAAGGTTGATTTATATTCTCTCCTTTAACATATTCGTTGAGATAAACCCCCACTTTATTTGTCACACCCAAAATTGGGAACTCTTTTTCTGGTTCGTTGCCAATTTTGACTTTTTCAGAATGTTCGTAGATATATTTACCAAGCTCCTCAACAGGATAAGGACTTAAAAAAAGACAAAGATAACTTTTAATATCCCAGCGTGTTAAATTTTTATATTGTGTAATAACAGTTTTCATAATTATTTTTTTGAAATTGGCTCATCTATAAAACTAAACTTCATTCCGACTGGGTCGTTACCCTCACGGTATACACTACTTTCCCTATAATAAACTATCTCTTTATAAGGGTACCCAAATGGCAAGAACCGTTTGAGTGAATTTTTCCAATATCTACCGCCCTTGAAATGACAAAAGAATAGTGGAACAAAGCCGTGCTCATCTCCCTGTAGATCAACATACTCTATCCATTCATAGGGAATTATCCCAACTTCAAAAACTTTTATTATTTCCCTTGCTGTTCCCTTACTATTTTCATTAAAAGTTAAAATGCCATCTGCTTTTCTGTAAAGTTCTTTGATACCACAAAAAAATTCAATTCCGTTAAATCGCGATGTCTTTATTTCAGCTTTTATATGGGAAAAACCACTCACAATTTTTTCATTATTTGAAGGGTAATCCTGAAAATATCTTTTAACATTAACAAGATAAACTTCTTGTCCTAATTTTAATTTATCTACTATTTGTTTTATCCTTTCTCTGCGCTCTAACCTTGCTCTACTTGATAATTGTTTAGTTAAAAAGAAAATAAGCAAAGCAATAACCACTTGCACAAAAGTGCTTATAACCCAATCATAATTGTTCAAAAACCAATTCCACATAATTTAATTTTTTGTTTGATAACCACTCGGGTCTTTTTGAAACTTCATATATTCTTCAAAAATTTGAGGTAATTCGTTTTTATCTTCCTCGCCTGTGCTTGATATGCCAACGCGCTCGGCCTCACACATAAAAATTGGGTAATCAAAATCAATTCGAGCCAATCGTCTCGCTTCGCTTTGTAGAAATTCATCAAGTTCTTTTAATTTTGCATTTGATTCTTTTTTCTTCTCCTTGTCAGCCTTGCGGTCTTTTAAGATAACATCTATATCCTCACGGTCCTTCTTTTGTTTAGTTAGAATTTCAGAGTGCTTTTTTCCCAAAAGTTCGGACCACCCTTTTCTTTCTTCCTCAGTAAATTTTTGCAAAAAGAGCAAGCTGGTTTTGACAAAAGCCTTGGCAGAAACAAAAGTTTCCTGCGGTATTGATATAATTGCAGAAATTTTTGCTCTGTCTTCCGCAAATTGACGTACATAGGCAAGCGAAGGATTATTATAAACTCCTTCAGGTAAAACAATTCCCATTCGTCCACCCGGCTTTAGTAATGACAAACAACGCTCAATAAAAAGCAATTCGGTTTTTATTGAATTACCTTTCGGCATTTCGAAGAGGGTGGCGACTGGCTTCCCTTTAGCGGCCTTAATTTTCGCCTGCGAGTTGGCATATGCCTCACCGTAAATTTTGTGATAATAACTAATTGTTTCTTCATCCAATTCTATTTGTGCATCAACAACAGTGTCATCTTTTTCAACAGATTGGCCAAAAGGAGGATTAGTTAAAATAATATCAAACCTTTCCTCGAAAATACCATTAACATTCAAAAAACCGTCGTGATGATGTATTCCACCGTGTCCATCTCCGTGCATTATCATATTCATCTTTGAAGTTCGGGCCATACGGTCGTTTGCGTCCGTGCCATAAACACAACGGTTGGCAAGTTTCCAAATCCGTGAATTATTTATTTCCTTGTCTAACTTTTTTTGTAATTCATTATAAACCTCTGTTAATTTTCCCGCTTTTTCTTCTTCCGAAAGACCTTTTTCTTTTTCAATTTTTACTTTTTCTTTCTGGTATTCTTTGTCTACCGATTTATAAATTTGCTCTCGTACAATTTCAAAAAAGCGGATAAGAAAACCACCCGAACCTGAAGCTGGATCACAAATTACATCATCTTCTTTCGGAGCAACCATTTGAACCATAAACTCGACGATGGGACGAGGTGTAAAAAATTGACCGATTTCACCCCGGAAGGTTTTGCCTAAGAATTTCTCAAACGCAATACCCTTAATATCCGTTGAGGTTCCAGAGAGATTATATTTCTCAAGTTTTTCAATTATCGCCTTTATAGTGTTCGCTCGGAGATTTATTTTTTCATCATTAGCAAAAATTCTATCTTTACCAAATTCTCGTTTAGTTTTTTCAAAAATGTCATCAAGGTAGTCAGGATTAAAGGTTTCTGCCTGTTCAACATAGTCCAAGGTAAAAATGTTGTTTTTCATATCCGTCTTGAGATTGCGTTCAGCATAAACCTTCATAAATAAAATTTTAGCAATTTCATCGAATGCGGCCGCAGGATCAAGTTTTTCTCGATTACGAATTATGTTATGGCAAGAATGAAGAAGGTCGGCAAATTCATTCTCTTTAAAAACTTTTAATCTCGCAAGTAAATCCTCAATTTGTTTATCAGTAGCGCCAGACTTTGGCATATCTTCAATTTCTTCTGTATAGCCCGGCATTCGGTCTTTTTTTACACGCCAATACTTTGTCTCTTTACTATTGTGTGTAGTAAAAAATGGCGCATCAGTAATACGCGCATAGTTTTCACCTTGAGAATAATCATTTGTAGAAATAGTTACATTATCTGATTTACACTCAACGATAATAAGCGGACTTTTAGATTTTTGCTTATCTTCGGCAGACTTCCAAATTACAAAGTCTGCACGCGCCTTTCCTGAACCTCTCCCAGTAACAGCTAATTCTTCATCAATTTGATCTAAAGAATATCCATATTCATTTATCAGCGTCAAAAGATAATTTTGTCGGACAATTTCTTCCGGTGTTTTTATAAGCCATATTTTCCGAATGTGGCTAAAAATTTTATTATCCTTTTCTTGTATTGAAATTGTTGCTGTTTCCATATTTTTATTTTTTATTAAATTTATTGATGTTGCTTGTTTGTTCCAAAAACTCCTTAAGGTCGGTTTCTTTAATTCGCCAAGCGCCAATTTTTGACGCCTTAAGTTTACCGGTCTCAATGTATCGGGTGACTGTTCGCGTGCTTACCCGGAGCAATTCAGCGACTTCCTCGATAGTGAAAAGTTTATCTAAATTTTTGTCCATATTTTTATCTCTCATTAAAATTTTCTTACTTTAATTTTACTCTTAATCAAGGGCTATGTCAAAATTGACCTGTTTTGACACAATTCAAGAGAACTCGGAAAATGACACAGCCTCAAGACAAAAGACCCGGTGTGAGGCAAATGTAGCCGTCTAAACAGGCAAAATGTCCCAAATGTCCCTCAGGAGGTGCAAAATGTCACAAATGTCACACTGAAAGGGGGGTATAGGAATACCAACTCTGGAAAATAATCAAGAAAACTGATAAAATACAATTACAACTTAATAAGGGAGACCTAACCCGTCGGTTTGCGCCGGCGGTATGGTCGAAAAACGCAACGAGCATAAAGAACCCATCATCTGGGTCGCTCGTTGCGTTATGTGGGGAAACTCGCATATGAGCCGCAAGGCTCTACCAGGTGGTGGGCTTTTTGTGTATAAAAAGCCCAAGGTCTCCATTTGGTAATAAAATTATTTTTTAACCAAAATTATGGAGAAAAAAGTATTCAAAATTGGGCTACTTGGTTTCGGTGGAAAACTAAAAATAGAAAACGGTTTTTTAAGTTATCAAAATCCATACGCGCGAACGTTTCGGGTTCAAACAAAAGATATTGAAACTGTGACAGTTGATGTTAAGGGTTGGGGTAAGGGCATTCTAAAAATCATCGGCCACGGCGCAGAACTCGCCTCGGCTGAAATGCCAATCGGCTGGGCAAACAAAAGCCAAGCGTGGATTTTAGAGAATAAATAACAATTGCTAAAAAACCGCTTAAACAATGGCGGTTTTTGCTTTTTTCCGCTATAATTTAATCACCTAAATTACAATTACGATGAAAAATACCAATCTAAAACTGGCACAATATGTGCTGGAAAAAGGGACTTCGTTTTGCGGCGTAGATTTTGCTAAAATCGATACTGCAACTTTTTTTATCGAGCACATCAAAGAAGAACTTGGAATTTTTGAAAAAGAAATCAGAGAATTTATTGATCTGTTGGAAAGACTTCGAATTGTAGATAAAGTGACATATGTGGACGCAAGCACAATCAACCCCGAAATAACCGGCTTTGCTTACGAATGCGAAATGAATATACCGAAAATGAAAGAATTCATCGAACGTGGTGCAGGCGAAGCTACTGTATTTGACCCCATTAAAAGCACTCTAACTTTCAAATCAAAAGAATTTTCAGTTCCAAGGGACACAGATCAGTTTGAATTCTGCAAAAAAATGTACGAATACCCGACGGACCAATGGGTAAGTTGGGATTTAATCTACAGCGAAGCAAAAGGGTTGAAAACGATACAAACAATCCCAGAAAAGGGTAAATGGAAAGTTGTTTATGACACAATGATTGAAATAAATAAAAAAGCCAAAGAAAAACTTGGCATTGTCAAATTATTCAAATACAACAAACACGAATTTTTGAGAACAATTTAATAAGAAGCTGACCAGTCCGAAGCCGTCCGAAAATACTCACGGCCACCCACAGGTCCGAAGAATAGACTACAAGAAAAGTAGTCTTTTTTGTTTTGGCGCAAAGTCTAACACAAAAAATTAACCAAAATAATTATGAAAATAAAACAAGAACAACAAAATATCGATAAGGAAAACGGGAATTTCCTGTACACCTTTGATCTGGGGGCCGCCGCATTACTGGTTACGGCCGGTTTCGAATTGATTGGACTGGACAGAACAAATACAAGAAAAGTCCAATTTATTTTTAATCGCACAAAAGACATTGAAAAGGTCGTGGATGGTTATTGGACCAACAAGCTCCAAGTAGAAGCACGGTCTTTTTTTGACAACATAAAAATGTTGAAAAATCGCATTTACAGCGAATAGTTCAATGTAGCCAAAATTAATCTAAATTTTATGACCAACGAAGAAAAACAACTTGAGGAATATCTTAAAAGACCAGTAGCTTATCGGGCTGAATTTGCTAAGGCACTGGGCTCAGCAAAACTCGCCATATTGCTAAGTCAATTTTACTACTGGTGTGACAAGGGATATGACCCGAATGGTTGGTTTTATAAAAATAGATCAGAAATTTTTGACGAAACTGGATTATCTCGCAGTGAACAAGAGACAGCACGAAAACGAGGGCGTGAACTCGGTGTTTTGGAGGAAATAAAAAAAGGCACTCCACGAAGGCTTTATTTCAAAATAAATAAAACAATCCTCCTAAAACTTATTACCGAATACAAAGCAGGCAACCTGCCAGCAAGCAGGCGGAAAAGTCTCCAGCAAGCAGGCAGAAAACCAGCGTGCAAGTTGGCGGAGAACAAGCCAGCTTTCTATACAGAGAATACAACAGAGACTACTACAGAAAGGACAACAAAGAATACTGCGGACGCAAAGCGTCGCCATCTTCTGAATAAAAAATTTTTTGAGCAAGGAACAGAATGGATAAATTCATCTCAAAAAACAATCGGAATAGAACTAAATCAAGTCATCGATTGGTCAAAAAAGAATTTCAAAGAAAGTGCATTAAAAGAACTAACAGCATTCATAGATCACTGGACCGAGGACGATCCGTATTCATACACGGAACAAAAACGCTGGGAGGGAGAAAAATACTTCGACGTTTTTGCACGATTTAAGGGGTGGTTAAAAAAATCCCCTGAAATCAGTAAACGAAATGATTTTCTCCGAGGAAAGTATTCGCGTTTCAATAAATAAAATTTATGGAATTAAAGTCGCAGACAATTTCAGAACTCAAACAGATAGTCGAAAAAGACTACGGGATTTTGTTGTCTGGCGATGAAACAAAACAAATAGCATTATCACTTTTAAGGCTCACGAGGCTTGGGCTCGCGGCCACAGCCAGAGCGGACGAGCAAAAATCTCGTACGCAAATGGTGGATAAACCCGTAATAAAGGTCGACGGGCGGCTGGACTTCTTCGAACCTCAAACCTTATTGTGATGATAGATATTTATTAACAAATAAAATTAACCAATCAAAATTATGAACAATCAAAACCAAACAAAAATTATTTATAGTGGATATGCAAGAAAATCGAGTGAAGCCGAAGAAAAACAGGCACTATCAATCGAGTCTCAAGTTCCTGAAATTATCAAAATCGGAGCATTGCATAATAAAAAAGTTTCCGTCGAGCAGATTTTAACTGAGTCAAAATCGGCAAAAAATCCATTCGGCAGACCAGTCTTTGAAGAACTCATTAAAAAAATTGAAAAAGGAGAAGTCCAAGGAATTATCGCTTGGCACGCTAACCGACTATCGCGTAATGCAATAGATGCCGCGCGTTTAGTTGATTTATTTGATAAAGGAAAACTTGAAGAAATAATTACTCAACAGCAGGTATTTAGAAATACTCCGCAAGATAAGTTTATGCTCACGCTTTTTTGCAGTCAGGCCAAAATGGAAAATGACAACAAGAGCATAGATGTAAAAAGAGGCCTGAGAAAGAAGCGCGAGCTCGGTTTTCCTCCCGGCATAGCTAAAATAGGATATATCAACGACTATGGAGAAAAAGGCAAAAGACGTATTTTGCCGGACCCAGAACGCTTTAATTTAGTTAAAAAACTTTTTAACGAATTTCTAACCGGCAAATACTCGGTCCGACAATTACACGAATACGCCGAAAAGGTTCTCGGGCTTAAAACAATCCAACGAGACAAAGAGGGTGGCAAACCGATTAAATTATCATATTTACATATTATGATGAAAGACCCATTTTTTGCCGGCTTCTTTTATGGAAAAAACGAAGACGGACAAATGCAACGCTACGAGGTCAATGAGAGTGTCCCTCGTATTTTAACCGAACAACAATACTGGCTCATTCAAAAAATGCTTGGCAGAAAGGGCTACGCGATGCCCTCGAAGAATAAAAAGACATTCCCTTATACTGGCCGGACCCATTGCGGAACCTGTGGTGGCGCAGTAACGGCCGAGCATAAACACCAACTTATCTGTCCCGAGTGCAAAACAAAATTCGCGTATGCAAATAAAACACATTGCCCTAAGTGCGGAGTAAAAATAGAAGAAATGAATAATCCAAAATATCTACACTATATTTATTACCACTGCACTAAAAAGAAAATGCCAAATTGTCCTGAGCGAAGTGTATGGCAAAGTGACATTGATAACTATCTGGTTGATTATTTCAAAGACAATTTAACCATTTCTCGTGATCTGGCAGACTGGAGCATTAGACACCTCGGTGAGCTTGAAAAAAACGACAAACAGAACGAATTTGAGCGTCGAGCCACTTGGATAAAACAAAAAGAGATGAAAGAAAAAGAATACGAGGAGCTTATCAGAATGAAAATGCGTGCCGCGATTGATGAAGATGATTTTTTGAAAATAAAAACATCGCTTAAAAAAGAGATAGAAGCTATCTCAAATATGCTTACCGGTTTTGGTGCGCCGGACAATAGCGCACTCGAGCGCGCAAAGACAGCATTTGATATGGCGGTCAGTATTGCCGAAGTATTCAAGCAAGAAAACAATTTTGACGAGAAGATAGAAGCATTATCCGCACTTCGCTCGAACCTGACATTAAAAGACAAAAAACTTAGTCTTTCTACCGAAAAACTGTATTCAATTTTAATAGACGGGATTATTACAGCGAGGAAAGAAAACCCGTCGTTCGAACCTGAAAATTGGGGCTTAAATAAAGGAAAAACAGAGGCATTAACCTCTGTTTGTCCATCTTGGCTCCGGCGGTAGGATTCGAACCTACAACCTAATGCTTACACTTTTCCTAATATTTCTACTAGGCATGGACTATATCATCACCCTTAAATATTAAGGGGCGAGGCGCTTCCCGCTCATTTCTAAGCAGTACTCCCGTAAGGGATAGTCTCTGAACCTTCCTGAAAATTCAGGCTTGGCTGCGGATTGCCATGGGCATAAAACCTTTAGGTTTCCCGCAATTCACCTCGTTTTTCAATCTCGATTACTCGAGAAAGCTGCAAGTATTTACAGGCATCCGCGCTACCATTGCGCCACGCCGGAATATTAAGAACTTTTGGATATTATACCCATTTCTTGTCTTTTTGCAACCTAATACCCCGCCAGCTTCTTAAGGTCCTTATGCTGCCTGATTTTCTCTATGGCCTTGGCTTCAATCTGCCTGATTCTTTCCCTGGTCACGTTAAACTCCTGGCCCACTTCTTCCAGGGTGTGCATCACCCCGTCTTCCAGTCCGAACCTCATGGAAAGTATTTTTCTCTCCCTTTCGGCCAAATCCTTGAATATCTCCCCCAAATGCTCTCTCAAGAGCTTCCTGCCCGCCTGGGCGGCCGGTGATTCTATCTTGTCGTCCTTAATGAACTCTCCCAAAACACTGTCCTTGTCGTCTTCCCCCACCGGCGTCTCCAGAGAAACCGCTTTCTGGGCAATCCTCTCCAAATGCCTGACTTTGACGATCTCCAAACCCATCTCTGCGGCAATCTCCTCGTCTAAAGGCTCCCTGTCCAAATCCTGCAACAACCTCCTTTTTACCTGGGTGTATTTGGTCAAGGTTTCAATCATGTGGACCGGAATCCTGATTGTTCTGGCCTGGTCGGCCAAAGCCCTGGTAATGGTCTGCCTGATCCACCAGGTGGCGTAAGTGGAAAATTTGTATCCTTTCCTCCAGTCAAACTTTTCCACTGCCCGAAACAAACCCAGGTTTCCTTCCTGAATCAAGTCCAGTAGGGTCAGGTTCGGGGAACGGCCGATGTATTTCTTGGCGATGGAAACGACCAATCGCAAATTGGCCTCGGCCAGCTTTCTTTTGGATTCTTCGTCTCCCATCTCGATCTTTTTGGCGAACTCTTTCTCCTCCCGGGCCGTAATCGGAGAAATCTTCCCTATTTCCTTCAAATACGATTGGACCGAATCAATCTTGGCCGAGGAAAAACTCTTCTTTTTCTTCACCGCTTTTTCATCGAAATCCAGATATCCTTTTGATTCTTTCAATTCGATTCCCTCCTTTTCCAGCCGGCTGAACATCTTTTCCACTTCCAGGATATTGTCCTCTATGTTGGGAAAGTATGAAAGAATCTCGGAAAAGGTGACAAAGCCCCGGGTTTTGGCTTTTTTAACCAGCCCCTCCAGCTTTTCCTCGGTTACGACCGAAATGAATTTCTTTTTCCTTTTCTTGGGCTTGGCCTTTTTCTTCGCAACCTTCTTCTTGGGCCTGACTTTCTTCTTTACGGCTTTTTTCTTCTTCACCACTTTCTTTTTGGGCCTGACTTTCTTTTTTAAGGGCTTCTTCTTTGCCTTAACCCTTTTTTTAGAGACAGTCTTTTTCTTCTTTGTTTTTTTCTTCATAATCGTCTTTTTTAACAAGATTCTTAAATTCTTCCAGAAGCGACTTTACTTTATCAGAATCCCCCTGTTTCTCCAAGTCCCTGATTTTCAAATGAAGGACGCTCTGCTTCTCTTTCTGGGAAAGATTTTCCATTTCGGAAAGGCATTTTTTCAATTCCTCTTCTTCCTCCAGCTCCTCCAGAACCTCTGCCTTGAGAAAAATGTAATTGAGGAAATTAACGACTTTCTCCAGCTGGCTGAATTCGGCTTTGATTTCCTCGAAAGAAACATCCTGCTTTTCCTTTATGCTCTCCAGAATGTCTTTCTCCGGAAAAGAGAACAAAGAAAAATCGCTGATTAAGGCAATCCTCGTCCGGTCTTTCAAAACCAAGGCCAGTATCTTTTCCTCCAACAGCTCCCTCCTTGTTTTCTTACCGGTCAGGCATTCTTCTTCTTTTGCTTCTTCTTTCTTGACCTTCAGCTTGTTCAATTCGCTCCTGATATCCTCTTCTTTGCTTTTCAATTCCTGGGCCAATTTCTCAATCCAATACGACTGCTCCACCTTGTTCTCCATCTTCTTGACTCTGGGCAGGAATTCCTTCAGTATCTTCTTTTTGTCTTCGATTGAATCAAGGTTTCTTTTGTCCACGGCCAGATTGAAGAAAAACTCGGCAATGGGCTTTGACTCATTGACCATCTCCCTCCACTTCTCCTCTCCCTCCTTGAGTACGATGTCAGCCGGGTCCTTGTCCTGGCTTTGGGGAATAACCTTGATTTCAAAATCAGCCTTTTCCGCCAAATCAATGGCTTTTTCCGTGGCCTTGTTTCCGGCCAAATCCATGTCAAAAGCCAGAACCAGCTTCTTGGAATACCTCTTGATTACGCTTAAGTGGAAAGGGGTTAAGGCGGTTCCGGAAACGGCGATGCAGTTTTCTATTCCGGCCTGGTGCGACATGATGCAGTCAACGTTGCCCTCGACCAAAACGCAGGAATCCTTTTTCCTGATTTCCAGCTTGGCCTTGTCTATTCCGTAAAGAGCCCGGCTCTTGTCAAAAATCAAGGTAGCGGGGCTGTTCAAATACTTGGCCTCTTCCTTGTCGTCCCGGCCGAAAATCCTTCCCGTAAACCCCACTATTTCCGAATTGAAGCCCATAATGGGAAAAACGATTCTGCCCCTGAAGCGGTCGAACATCTTGCCCTCTTCTTTCTTGACCGCCAGACCGGCCTTGACCAAATCCTCCCGGTTATGCCCTTTGCCAATCAAAAAATCGGACAAGCCCTGCCAGGTATCGGGCGCATAGCCCAAACGCCACTTCTTGATTGTTTCTTCCTTTAATCCTCTCTTAAGCAGATAATCCCCGGCTTCCAGGCCTTTCTTGCTTTTTTCCAGCTGGAATTCGTAAAACCGGCTGGCCTGGTCGTGAATTTCCAGAAGCGTCTGCCTTTCCGTCTTCAACTTCTTCCATTCTTTGCTTTGCCTCAGCTGCACCCCGGCCCGGTCGGCCAGAATCTTCAGGGCGTCCACGAATTCAATTCCCTCTATCTTCATGATGAACTTGAAAATGTCCCCGCCTTCGTTGCAGCCGCCGAAGCAATGCCAGATTTGGCGCGAAGGAGAAACGAAAAACGAAGGCGTTTTCTCGTCGTGAAAAGGACACCGGGCCCGATAATTGACCCCAGCTTTCTCCAGCTTGATGTAGCTGGAAATCACGTCAACGATATTCAGTCTCGATTTGATTTCTTCAACGTCTGAATTCATATTTTATTGCCATTCGCTTAAAACAGCGCTTTTTATTATCTCCTCGTTGCCCCTGAGAATCTTCAGGGAAATGGTGTCTCCCGAAGAATAACGGACTATGATTTTGGCCAGAGAATTGTCCTTGGATATTTTCTCTCCCTCCATTTCCAAAATAATGTCCCCTTCTTTGAGCCCGGCAATCTCGGCCGGAGAACCGGGGGTAACGGCTGGCTGGGAAAAATTGATCCCCTCGACCAGCCAAGCGCCGTAGGAAACCGGCAAGCCCTCTTCCGCGGCCAAATCCTCGTCGATTAAAACGTAGCGCACGCCCAAAAAGGGATAAGATATCTTCCCGATTTCTTTTACCTGTTCAATTCCCCTGACTGCCTTGTCAATGGGAATGGCAAAGCCGATGTTCTCTCCGGAAAGGGCCACGGCCGTGTTAATGCCGATAACATCGCCCGACAAGTTCAAAAGCGGTCCTCCGGAATTGCCCTGGTTTATGGCCGCATCGGTCTGAATAATGTCTTCCAGGGTCTCCTTCGTTCCTTCCGTGGCCGCGGTCACTGTCCGACCCAGACCCGAGATTACGCCGACGGAAACCGTGTTTTGCAATTCTCCCAAAGCATTGCCGATGGCAATCACGGTCTGCCCGATCTGAATATCGGAACTGCTGCCCAGCCTCAGGGGAACAAAGCCCGTTCCCTCGATTTTTAAAATCGCCAAGTCCTGAACCGGGTCGCGGGCCAAAACCCTGGCCGAATATTCCTTGCTGTTAGAGGTAAGGACCGTGTATTCGGCATTTTCGTCCGAAACCACGTGCTTATTGGTCAAAATCATGCCGTCGGAGGAAACAATGAACCCGCTGCCGGCTCCCACTTCCATCTTCTCGCTTTCCCCCGAAACTCCGAAGAAGTCCAATGTAAAAACCTCCTTGCTGATAATGACGCTGACCACCGAAGGCGAAGCTTCTTTGACCACCTTTATCACCCTGTCCTCTTCCGTTGTCTGGGGAACGTATTCCTGGCCGTTGTTCTCCTGGGTTATTATGGGCACCCCGGCCCTGGAAATCTCCTGCCTTAATTCGTAATAAAGATAGTAGCTGAACAAAAGACCGACGATTGTTCCGATAAAGAAAAACAGCAAAATCAAAAACTGGACGTTTATTTTCTTCCCGGCTTTCAGCATTTTTTTAATGGCCGGCTTCTTCAGTTTTTTTGTTTCGATTTTGGGAAGTTGGTACATGATTATTCGTCTTTATTATAATGTCCGAATTGGTAGTTGAATCTGTCGGACCGGACCGGACCGATGAATATCATGTGCAGGGCGCACAAAAAATATTTGAAAACCGTTCGTAGATAGCCGTCTTGTTCGAAGCGTCTTACCGGCATGTATATTGTCGCTGAACGGATTACTCCGAATCTGCCCAGTTTGGCCGCGTCCTGGACAAAGCAATGGTCTTCGGCCAATTTGATGGTCTTATCAAAACCGCGCACTTTTTCAAAAACCTCTCTTCTAGCCATGATGCCCATGGCTCCCATGGGAAAAATCTTGTTCAATAATATCTGGGGGAAATTGTAGAAAAGGTTCATGGTCAAAGGATTGAGATAAATGCTGTTTTTCAAAGGGAAGATGGCGAAAGAAGCGATGTCCAGTTTCTTGTTCGTAAACTCTTCCAAAGAATTTTTAACAAATCCTTTTGACAATTTCAGGTCGGCGTCCAAAAAAAGGAAAATATCTCCCTTGGCTTTGAGAGCTCCTTTGTTTCTGCCGTCAGCCGGCAATCCCCCTTCACCTATAATACAACCGAAGTTCCCGGCGATTTCCCGGGTTTTGTCAGTGGAACCGGCATCGGCAATCACGATCTCCAGATTTTCCACTCCTTCTTGCCTGATGGCCGGCAGAAGGGAAGAAAGATTCTTTTCCTCGTTTAAAGTCGGTATAATAATGCTTAACATAATCATTGATTTATAAATATCTTAGCCACCTCCCAAAACTCGGGATGGTTTTGCCTGACTTTCATCCAATACCACCATTCTCCTCCCCAGAAATAAAAAGTGTCAATCCCGGTCTTTTTGGCAAAATCGATGTTTTGATAGAGCTGGTTCAGGCTGAGAGTAATCATCTGCTCGTCCAGAGAAGCGTTGATAATGGACTGCTGGCACCACGGTTCGGCCTGAAGCTCCACTCCGATAACGTCTCTCTTGAAAACGTTGCGCACTATTTCCGCCCGGCGGTAATAGAAAAAAGCCGGAAGATGATAGGAGAAATAGAAATTAAACTGGTCCTGCCAGACATTTCTGTAGGTGGTGACCCCCACGATGTCCCCGATGGCGGCTGACCTCATCCACAAGGAAAGCTCCCCGCTCTCGGTAAGAATTATCGGATGCTGGTCGTCAATCTTCTTAATAAAGCTCACTTCCTGCCTTAAGAATCCTGCGTCGGACCAGGGACAGGCGCCGAAATCAAGAAAGGCCTCGTTTTCCACCTGCCAGCCAGCCAAAGAAGGCGAATCCTTGTAGCGGTTCACGATTCGGACCAGCATTTTCAAAATATTCTGCTGCTGGTCCAATTTGTCCAGATTTCTCACCCAAACGGGCATGTGGCATTCGGGCCAGCGCGGAGTTCTCATCCCGACGGCCAGAATCACTTCGACGTTTCTTTTTTCCGCTTCCCGCATCTGCCAATCCAGTTCCGAAAAATCAAACTCGTCCCTTTCCTTTTCCAGCAAATCCCAGTGCACGGAAATCTTGATTCTCTTGACCTTCAAGTCGTCCAAAAGGGCCAAATATGTTTCCCGGTCGTCCAGACCCAAAAAATCCGTCTGCTTCACGGAAAAATTAACCCCCCACTTCATTTCCGGAGCGGGCTTGCCGATACCGATAAAGAAATAAGCAAAAAGAGCTAAAAAGAAAAAAAGAAAAATCAACAGCATGTACTTAACTTTTGACGTCATTAAACATATAATACACCAAAAAAGGCAAAAAGCAAGGTCTTATTTTAAATGGGCTAATTCCTCAAAATATTCCCCTTTTGGCAAAGAATTATTGCTTAACAAGCTGTTAATTCCGGAATAATAATTCTCTTTTATCCTTGAGGCGGGCAGAGCTTCGTTGTAAATCCTGATTTCGTCAACAAGACCGGAAAATCCTTCCCCTAAAATTACGTTTGCGCTGTTGGTGGCCAAGGTGCCGGAAGCAACCGGACTACCGATGGGCGTAGAATTAACATAAAGAAGGCCTCCGGCAGTGGCGCTATATGTCCAAACAAAATAATACCATTTATTAAGATTACTAAGCGGAGACCCATTAGATACATTCGTCCAACTTCCTCCGGCAGTGGCGTAAAAACGAACACGCTTATAATCGCCTCCGGCAGTGGTGCCGAAAAAATACAGAACAAAATTGGCATCGCTGGTTGAAGTGTATTTCCTAAAGGGACGCGAGGCATAACCAACATAATAATCCTTTGGATAAAGCCAAAATTCTGTTGTTATGGTATTGGGCAGGCTTAAATTAGCGTTGTTGGTCAAATAAAGGAGATCTGTGCCGTCGAAATCCATGCACTTCCCTTTCACGCAATTTGTTCCGGTTTTGACAATGGGCGGATTAGCGCCGATATCGCCATTATTACCATCCCAACTATCCAAAATATCGCTGTTAGTGGCTAAAACCCCTTCATCTGTCGGTCCATCAAACTTCCACTCGGAAACAAGGCTGGCCAATAAAGAATTCCTTAAAGAGCTTGAAAAGGTCTGGTTTTTAGCAGTCCTGGCCTTGTCCGAAACCCCGGCCATGGAAACGATAATGAAAGCGGAAATAATTCCGACAATGACGATAACGACCAGTATTTCGATTAAAGTGAATGATTTGTTCATTTATCAATTGCCCGGATTGCTTCCGTAAAGCACCAAAACCGCCAGGCCCAGGCCGATTATTAAAATAGCGACCATTTTTTGCATCAACACTTTCCTTGACAAAGTTTCTTTCAAAAACGCGGGAAGGTGGTAGGAAAAAAGAACGGTCAAGACAAAAAGGAAAACGTATTGAACGCCTTTCAAGGCATTAACAATGGCCAGGAAAGCCACCGGCACCAGGGCAATGGCCAGGCTCTGAAGAATCGTCGCCAGTCCCCCGGCTGCCTGGGCCAAAATGAAAATAGGGCCCACTTCCTGTTTTTGTTTTTTGCTTCCGAAAACATCCTTCCTCACCTGTTTGTCAAAAAGGAAGAAAAGAGCGAAGAAGGCGCTGGCCACCCTGACTATTACGAACCCGGAAAGAAAAGGCATTTCCAATAAAACGAACTTCAAGAAAATGAAATCCAAAGAGAATAAAAGCGAAGCGAAAGAGGAAAGGAAAAAGCTGTCTTTGGTCAGTTGATAGTTTTTCTCCAGACTAATCACCATCCCTCCCAAAAAAAGCAGGAAAAAACCCGAGAAATCGGCCAAACTCAAACTTAACTGATTAATGGGCCAGAAAAGCCAGGTTAGGATGAAAATGAAGATTGGCTGAAAAGCTCCGACCATGGGCATTACCCGAGAAACCTCGTATTTGTCCAAGGCGCGGAAAAAAACGTAAAGACCCCAGATGTAAACTATGCCGTCCAGAAATATCCAAACCCAGGTGCCCGAAGAAGGGAGCCGGAAGCCGATAAAGGGAATGAAAACAACGGCCAGAACGCTTAAAGCGCCCACGTAAAAAGCGTAGAGTTTTGGCTTGGGAGCTTTTTTAAGAATAACCTTATCTCCCAAAGAAGCCAGGGCGAAAAAAAGATAACCAAGAATGGCGACTAAAAGCCAGGTCATTTTCCGATTATATCCTTAATTCTTAAAACGCCCATTTGTTCTCCTTCAATAAATCCTTCCAGGGCCATTTCCGCCAAACGCCCCTCCTTCAGCCAGTCGAAAAGCCAGTCCTTGATGAAGCCGGTGTTTTCTTCTTCCGCCCCGAATCCGGAACTCAAAAGCCAGGCCCGGTTGAACTCTTCCTGGGAACCGATGGTCGGGGCGATGATAATGGGAAGACCCAGGGCGGAATAAAAAGAAAGTTCGCTCGGCTTGGTCCATAAAATGTCCGTTTTTCTCAAAGCGGAATTGAAGCTGTCAAAATATTTTTCAAAGGTTTCCTCAAAGATAATCTCCACCCTCTCTTGGGAAGGACTGATTTTCAGCTTTTCAATTTCTTCTTTGAAATATTCCTTGATTTTCTTTTTCGTCCCGGCCACCAGAATTACTTTCACTTCTCCGTTGGAAATATTGTCTCTTAATTGTTTCAGAACGTTCACCCCCATTTCTTTTTGCGCTCCCGCTCCGCCCACGGCGAACATGATGGTCAGGGGATGGTCGGCTTTGGAAGGAAACTCTCCCAGTTTCTCCTTGAGCATGCCTCCGTATTTTTTCTGATAAACCGCCCAGGGGTCGAGGTTGAGAATTCTGTGCTTCAGATCCTCTTTCACTTTCTCCAGCCTCTTGCCGATGATTTCCATGGGCAAGGGGTAGCCGGTCAAAAAAATGTTTTCTTTTTTGATTCCGTAAAGAACCAATCGGTCCACCACTCTTTTGGTGGGGGCGAAATATTTTATCCTGCTCTGGCCCGGCTTCAAGGGCGCCCAGCCCCTGGAGATATCGGCGTCGCAAACCACGCAATAAATATCGCCGGGATAATTAAAATATTCGGCCATGAAGGCGGGCGTGTAAAAAGTGGAAACGAAGGGCCGTCCGTTTTTGGCGGACAATTTGTTAATCAAGTGCCTCCCCCAGCCCCTTTTAAAAAGAGGGTAAGTCCTTTTTTGAGTGAAGTTTGACTGCGATAAATCTCTTTTGGGATAAAATTCCGTTATCCTTTGGGTGGCGTCAAAAAGGGAAAAAATGATTTTTCCGATAAAGGGCGCTTTTTTAAACCTGGAAACAAATTCATAAAATCGGCGCGAGCCCTCCCAGACATTTTTGTCTCCCTTGGGTATGCCCTTGTAATCGTTGGCGTTGATAATCTTTTTTCCAACAGCCAAATCCCTCAGGGCGCATGCCGTTCTTTGATGGCCGTAACCCATATTTATTGATATGATCCAGGCCTTTTTGTGCATATGTATAATTATACCTCATTAAATGAAAAAGTCCAATTCCCCCTCCCTCTTTTTTGAAAACAGGAAAAACAGCAGGGGAAGATAGAAAAGGAAGAAAAGAACAAAAGGCGTTTCTATTCTGGAAAAAGGAAGAAAAGAACAAAAATCAATTATTAAAACCAGATAAGAGAGGAAAAGGGAGCAAATCATGGCCAGGGCCCAGGAAAGCAAGGGAAAAACCAGTCCCAGAAGAGGAAAAAGGATTCCCAAAATCATAATCACGGGCAGGACGGGAAAAACCAGGATGTTGGAAAGCAGGGAAATCAGGGAAAAATATCCGAAGTTCAGGGACAAAATAGGTAGAACGAAAATCTGGGCGGCAAGAGTCATGGCCAAAACCTCTCTCAAAGCTTTTAGCTTGATAAGCGGTTTGAGCCAATAATTAAAAACCGGACCGAGCAGAATAAGGCCTAAGGTGGCGAAAAAAGAAAGCTGGAAGCCCACGTCGTACCTCAAAACCAGAGGGTTGAAAAAAATAATCAAAAAGCCGGCGATAATCAAAGTCCTCAAATTGGAAACGTTCCTCCCCGAAACCTGGGCCAGAAAAACGAGGCTGACCATGAACCCGGCCCGGACGGCCGAAGCCGGCATACCGACGAAAAATACGTAGAAAAGTATGAAAAAAACCGAAGCCAGCAGGGCCTGGTTGCGCCAGAGGCCGAGAAGCAGAAAGAGCTCGAAAATGATGCCGGCGAAAAGAACGATATGGGCTCCGGAAATGGCGATGGCATGACTCAAGCCGCTCAAACTGAGTTTTTGCTTCAAATCGTCCCCCATTTTAAGAGTGTTGCCGAATATCGTGGCTTCAAGAATGGCTTCTTTTTCCAAAGACAAATTTTTTTCAATCACGGAAACCATTTTCTTCTTGAAAGAATAAACGAAAGCGATTATTCCATTCCCCTGATTTTTTTCCAAAACCTTTATTTCCGGAAAAGTCATGTAGCCGGTGACGCCGTCCTTCAAAAGAAAACCCTCGTAATTAAAATCGTCAATCATTCCCGGCTTCCTGAATTTTCCCTTGATTTCAATCCTGTCCCCGAACTCGTACTCGGGGAAGACGGAAGCGGAAACCAGCAGTTTTTCGTTTCCCGGAATTGAAACCGTTATCTTCTGCCGGTCAAAGTCCATTTGCGGCTCTTTGGAAACAATACCCGTCAAAACAACCGAAGAATTGTCTTCAAGTAAAATTAATTCGCCGCTCTTCAGGTCAAGATAGCGGAATTGGAAATAGAATACGGCCAAGCCGAAAACAATCAGGGCCAAACCCCAAGAAACCATCCGCTTGTCTTTGGCAATCCAGACCCCGATTAAGCTCAAGCCGGCAATCAAAAAAACAAAGCCCGAAAAATTAAAAAAAGAGGCGAAAAGAACGCCCGCCATAAAAGCCAAAAGCGTTTTTTCCATTTATCTCTTTTTACTGAAGCTTTTAATGGCCAGCATCCCGAACAAAAAACCTCCGATATGGGAAGAATAAGCGACCATGTCGGAAACGCCCAGGGAAAGTATCTGGATTAAAAACCAGGCTATCAGAAAAACGAAAGCGGAAACGGAAATAGTGGCCCAGAAAAAAATCAAAGGAACAACGGTCCGTATCTTGTTCCGGGGAAAAAGAACCAGATAAGCCCCCATGATGCCGGCAATGGCTCCGGAAGCGCCGATAAGAAGAGTGTTTTGGTCTTCGGTCAAAGCATAAGCCAAAACCGCGGCCGTACCGCAGAGGAAGTAAAAAAGCAAAAATTTCCAGCTCCCAATTCTCGCTTCCAGATTCTCGCCGAAAACCCACAGAAACCAGACATTGCCCAAAAGATGAAGCAGGTCTTTGTGCAAAAACATCGAGGTGAAAACGGTATAAAGCCGGCCGTTAAAAAGATTGTCAAAAGAAAAAGCAAAGGTTTTGAAAAAAAACTCGGGGTCGCAGAAAGAAGCAACAAAGAAAAAAACGTTAAAGACCACCAGGGCCATGGTCATAACCGGCAGCTTTCTTTTTTTCCGGCTTTGGTCGTACAGAGGAAACATATTATCTCGACTTGCAGACTTCAAACAAAAAAGAAATCTCCTTTATCGCTTCCCTTATTTCTTCTTCGGCAAAAGGCTTTATTCCTTCCAAATTGGAATCAAGGGTTCCTTTTTCGCCGCGGAAGCTCTGAAGAAAATATCTTTTGGCCGGGCCGATAGCCCTAGCCATTTCAACGAGGTCTTCTTTTCGATGAAAGCCTGGAACAACGGTTGTCCTGAATTCGTAATCGATTCCCGAATTCTTAATTAGCTCGATGCTCTTTTTGATTCTTTCAACGTCAACTTTTATTCCCGCCGCCTGGCTGTATTTTTCTTCATTTAAGGGGGCCTTGATGTCCATGGCGATGTAATCAACCAGATTTTCGTCAATCAGTTCTTTCAATTTCTCCGGCAAATAGCCATTGGTGTCAATCTTAACCAAAAATCCCATTTTTTTAATTCTTTTCAAAAAATCCTTTAATTGAGAATCAAGGGTCGGCTCTCCGCCGCAGACAACGCAAGCGTCCAGCATGCCTTTTTTCTCTTCCAGAAAAGAAAAAAAGTCGTCAATATTCATCTTGGGCTGTTTCTCTATTTCTTCTTCCAGAACCAATTCCCGGGAATAGCAAAAAGGACACCGGAAATTGCATCGGGTTAAAAATACCGTACAAGCGATTTTTCCCGGGTAATCAATAAGCGTGACTTTTTGAAGTCCCCCGATAGTCATTAATTCTTTTCAGTTTTAACTAAAAACGGCTTGATGCTGAATTCTTTTCTTTCTTTGAATTCCTGCTGCTTGCCTTCGTTCCATTGGGAAACCGGTCTTAAGTAGCCCACCACCCTGGAATAAACCTCGCAGGGCTGCTCAATGGTGCACTTGGGACAATAGAAATGATTGCCGGAGATGTATCCGTGAGTGGGACAAACGGAAAAAGTGGGTGTTAGGGTGATGTAGGGCAAATGATATTTTCCGAAAACCTTTTTTATAAGGTTCTTTACCGTTTCAATGTCCGAAACCTCCTCGCCCAGAAACAGATGCTCGACCGTTCCCCCGGTATATTTGCATTGAAGGTCATCCTGTAATTTCATTTCCTCAAAGATGTCGTCCGTATAATTCACGGGCAGCTGGGTGGAATTGGTGTAATAAGGAACTTTTTTCGTTCCGGCGGCGATAATATCGGGATAAAGCTTCTTGTCTTTTTTGGCCAAACGATAAGTCGTGGATTCAGCCGGCGTGGCCTCCAAATTATAGATATTGCCGGTTTCTTTCTGATAATAAATCAGCTTGTCCCTCATAAAGTCCATGATTTCCAGGGCGAACTGCCGGCCTTTTCTGGTTCCGACGTTTTCTCCCAGAAAATTGAGCAGGGCTTCATTCATTCCCACGATGCCGATGGTTGAAAAATGGTTGGCGAAATACTGCCCCTTGGCTTTCTTGACTCCGGCCAGATAAAAGCGCGAATAAGGATAAAGGCCTTTGGAAGTGAAATCTTCAATGGTTTTTCTCTTTATCTCCAGGCTTTCTTTGGCAATATCCATTATTGACGACAATCTCTTGAAAAATTCTTTTTTGGTTTTGGATAAATAGCCGAGTCGGGGAAGATTGATTGTCACCACGCCGATGCTGCCGGTCAAAGAACCGGAGCCGAACAGCCCTCCTCCTCCCCTATTGGCCAATTCGTTCAAGTCCAGCCTCAAGCGACAGCACATTGACCTGACGTCTTCCGGTTTCATCTCGGAATTCAAATAATTGGCGAAATAGTTTATGCCGTACTTGGCCGAGGCCTCGAACAGCCCGTCAAAAGCCGGGTCGTCCCAGGGAAAATCGTGAGTAATGTTGATGGTGGGAATGGGAAAGGAAAAAGGTCTGCCGCTCTTGTCTCCTTTTAACATAACCGAATAAAAAGCCCTAACCAACATTTTCATTTCTTCTTCAAACTCTCCGTAAGTTTCTTTTTGGGGGGCCCCGCCGATAATTACCGGCTGATTGGCGAAAACGGACGACGGCTTCAAGTCCAGGGTAATGTTTGTAAACGGATTTTGGAACCCGACCCTGGTCGGGATGGCCATATTGTAAAGAAATTCCTGCATCGCCTGTTCAACCTGGGCGTAGCTCAAATTGTCGTAATGGATAAAAGGAGCGAGGAGCGTGTCAAAGTTGGAAAAAGAAACCGCTCCGGCCGCTTCTCCCTGAAGAGTATACATAAAATTAACCACCTGGCCCAGAGCGGACCTGAAATGTTTCGGCGGAAAGGATTCTATTTTTCCGTGAACTCCGCCGAAGCCCCGGGTAATCAAATCGTACAAATCCCAGCCCACGCAATAACAGGCCAGAGTGTCCAGGTTGTGCAAATGAAAATCTCCGGATTCGTTGGCCTCTCTCACTTCTTTGGGATAAATCTTGTTCAGCCAGTATTTTTTAACGATGTAGGAGACCCCGTAATGGTTCAATCCCTGCAGGGAAAAAGTCATGTTGGAATTTTCCTGAACTTCCCAGTCCATTTTATCCAGATAATCGTCAACCCTGTCCACGGCTTCCTCGCTGATGGTCTGCGCCTCCCTTATTCTCCTCCTTTGCTCCCGGTAAAGAATGAAAGCCTTGGCCGCTTCCACCTCTCCTTCCAAAACCAAGACCTCTTCCACGATGTCTTGGATTTGTTCAACCTGGGGCATCTCTTCTTTTTTGAATCTTCTGTTTAAAATCTTGACGATTTTATCGGAAATTCTTTTGGTTTTGTTTCCGTTGCCCTGTTGGGTGGCGGTAATCGCCTTGAAAACGGCGTTGGTGATTTTTTCTTGGTCAAAATCAACGATGTCGCCATTTCTTTTTTCAATTTTGAGGATTTTGTTCTTCATACAATAATTTTAAACCCCAAAAAACTTGCTGTCAACTTTGACAAATTTTTTAAAAGATTGTATTACTGCCCTTGATCGAGGCTGGTGGCGATTATGGTCAGCCGAATCTCGTCTTTGGCCAGGTTTTTGTCAAAAGAGGCGCCGAAAACGACCTTGGCCGAGGAAGAAGTCCTCTTTTTTATCGCTTCGGCTATCTTTTTGACCTCGGACAAGTAAAAATTGTTGCTTCCCGAGGCGATATTGAACAAAATACTGCCCAGTTTCTCCAAAGGAGAATCGCTTAAGGGAGAAAAAAGCGCGATATCCAGGGCTTTGGCGACCCTGTCCTTGCCCCGGGCCCGGCCGATGCCGAAAAAGGCCGAACCGCCGCTCTTCAAGACCTCTTTGACGTCGGCAAAGTCAAGATTAAGGATTCCGGGATTGGAAATGACATTGGAAATGCTTTCCACCGCCTCTTTCAGCAGTTCGTCGCACTTTTCAAAGGCGAATTCAACCGAGGATTTCGGGGGAATCAGGCCAAGCAGCTTGTCGTTGGGGATAACCACCAGGGTATTAATCGTATTTTCCATTTCTTCCAGGCTATTCTGCGCTATTTTCCTTCTTTTTTTCCCCTCAAAAGAAAAAGGCAGAGTAACGATGCCGATGGTCAGGACTCCCAAGCCCTTGGCGATTCCGGCGATGACGGGCATGGCCCCGGAGCCGGTTCCTCCGCCCAAGCCGGCGGTCAGGAAAACAATATCCGCCGTTTTTAAAATATCTTCCAGCTCTTTGGCGTTTTCCTCGGCCGACAATCTTCCGATTTCCGGCTTCATTCCCGCTCCCAGCCCCTGGGTTATCTTCTCCCCGATTCTTATCTTCGAATGCGCTTTTTTCTTATTCAAGTCCTGGAGGTCGGTATTGACGCTGATTAACTCCACGTTCTTGATATCCGCTTCGAATAAGCGGGAAATAGTGTTGCCACCCGCACCGCCGATGCCGATAACTTTGATTTTCGTGTTCATTTTTTAGGGAATAAAATTTGAGAAAAACTTTTTGATTTTTTTCCAAAAACCTTCTTCTTCCGCCAGCTCGCCGGTTATCTCGTCTTCGGAATCATCCATCACCAAGCCGCAAACCGTGGCCAGAGAAGAATCCTTTTCCAAGGCCGTAAAATCTTTGGGATAGCCGATGCGGCAGGGAAGATTGAATTCTTTTTTGGCCAACTCAACAATCCCAGACAATTTGGCTCCCCCGCCGGTCAGAACGATTCCTCCGGGCAGCAGCTCCTGACGGGAAACCTTCTTAATCTCTTTGTCTATGAGGTCGAATATTTCGCAAACCCGGGCCTCGATTATTTTCCTCAGTTGTTTTTCCGAAAAGACCAGCGTGTTTTTGTTGTTCTTGTTTTTTTTGATTTCTTTCTTTTTGGGCGCATCGTCTTCTTTCATCACCCCGATCTCCATTTTTTCTTTTTCGCTTTCGGCAAAGGGCGAAAGGTCCATTTCTATTTTCTTCCCGCTCCCTTTAAGAGAAGAGCAGAAGCCGTAATCCCTTTTAATCTTTTCCGCTATTTCAATTTCCGTCTTAAAGCCGATGGCGATATCGTTGGTGATGTTGGAAGAACCGACGGGAAAAACAGCCAGATTCAAAAGCTTGCCTTCTTCGTAAATGGCCACACTGGAAGCACCGGCGCCGATGTCCACCAGAGCCACGCCCAGTTCTTTCTGAGGCAAAGTTAAAACAGACCGGGTAACGGCCAAAGGAGAAGGAACTATGTTTTTGTCGTCAATCTCTATTCCGGCCTGGCCCAAAGCGTCGCTGATGCCTTCGACGTCGGCGCTGAAAGCGGAAAGCAAAAAAGCTTCCAGTTCCAATCTTTTGCCCTTCAATCCCAAAGGGTCTTTGATTTCTTTCTCTCCGTCCAGAATCCACTCTTTGGGAAATTCGCTTAAAATCTCCCTGTTGGTTGACTGAAGATTGATGGTCCTGGCCTCCTGAAAAATCCTGTCCACGTCTTCCTGGGAAACTTTCTGGTCGGCCCGGGCCACGGAAATCAAACCCCGGGTGTTAATCAGCTCCAGCTTATTGCCGTTGATATTCACGAAGATTTCATGGGAACGGGGAACCTTTCTTTCCTGCGCCCGGGACAACAGCTCCTTGATTTTTCTTCCCACCTCCTGAACGTTCTTAATCCTTCCTTTTTGAATGCCCAAAGAATCTATTTTATCAAAAAACAAAACATCAATAATTTTCCCGGTTTCCACGTCTTTTCTCACAATCAACAATTTAATCTTGTCCGTTCCAATGTCTATGCCGGTAACAATTTGTGTGTTGGCCATATTTTTACATTACCAAGGAAAGATACTTTTCCTGTTTTTGAAACATTTTTATCTCTTCTTTCTTCGTCCGATGGTCCGAACCCGACAGATGAAGAATCCCGTGAATCAAGACCCTTGCCAATTCCTCTTTAAAAGAAACTTTGTTTTTCTTTGCGTTCTTTTCCACTTCCTTCGGACAAATCACTATCTGAGGCAAAACATCGTTGATTGAGCCGAAAGACAAAACATCCGTGGGCTGATTTTTCTTTCTGTACTGCTTGTTTAAAGATTGAATCTCTTTTCTGTCAATCAAAGCAACGCCGATGTCTTTTCTAATCTTTTCTTTCTTTAAAGCCTTCAAAGCCGCTGATTTCAAGAATTTTTTGTCAACTCTTTTAAAATCCTCGGCCAAATCAACAATTTCAACCATTTGGTATATTTTACTAAATATGTGGGATTAAATCAAGTACGACCTACTTGGCGCGAAGGTAAACCTTTTGGAACAAAAACAAATCGTTGTAATTATACATATTTCGGTTTCTTCTAAAACGTATTCCGGGGTTCTCAATGTTTCAAAGGAAACATTGAGAACCTTTCAGACTCTCAAGATTCCAAGACTACCGGGCGCAGCGAAACCCGATGCCGCTGTACGTGCCCGTGGGCGAATCGACCAGATACAACGTGAACACCCCGGCATCGGAGCCACTGCCCCAACAGCCGCCGCGCTACAGGGCACGCAAGCTCGCATAGTCTGACTGGTAATAGATTCTCCCGGCTCCAGTGGAGCCGGCCAGGGAAGTGCTCTTGGGGGCAACATTGTCCCGTCCCAGGGTATTGCCGTAATCGGTGACGGCAGTGAACTCCTGCCAGCCGAATGGCGTCTGGTAAACCACCTGCGGCTGCGAACCAGCCCCTGTAATCGTGAAGTCAACCCATTCCCAGACGTTTCCGGAAAGGTGCCAAATGGTCTGTCCGTTGGATAAAGTGAGCTGCGCCTTGGTGTCGGCAATGCCCGTGTCCGGGTCTGCTCCGTCGTACGAGCCTGCGTCGGTAATCCCGACATTCCCCCTTTTAAGAATGCCTGAACCAACGCTTCCGCCAGTCCAGTTTGTTCCTACGGATTCAATATCCCTGGCCAATGCCATCCACTCGGCATTGTTAATCAAATGCGCTCCAATGGATTTGCAGGCCGCAATGGCGTCAATTTGGGAGATGGTGGTCCAGATAGTCCCTCCGGTCATGGAAGTGGGCACTCCGCCCTGATTCCTGGCCTCGTACTGCATGACGCAGAATCCCAAGCCCGTGTCTATCCAGTTGGTCGGACAGTCGTTCCTGACGGTGGTAATCTGGACCGATTCCGGGGAAAGAGAAATGGCTCCTTTTCCCTCTAACTTGGCGTAGAGGTCAAAGGTGGTTCCGTCAGACTTGTACATGTAGCACCACTCCTGGTTGGAGGGGTTGTAGTTGGGGTCTTTAG